>Ga0123354_10003157_pt1 | contig 22545 bp, 17 predicted proteins | sample TergutLab28metaG_2_FD_97872 | JGI IMG/M metagenome (GOLD analysis project Ga0123354, IMG submission 97872) | Labiotermes labralis P4 segment gut microbial communities from Petit-Saut dam, French Guiana - Lab288 P4 | ecosystem: Host-associated > Arthropoda: Insects > Digestive system > Gut ... | reverse complement strand
CGCCTCCATTTGCCGTAGAAGCTGCCGGCTTAATTCGCTGGTCAGGCAATGCCATTGCGGCGCCACCAGTAGGCCGGGATGGGCCGTGGACCAGAGACGGTGCAGGGTGATGCGGGACGGAATATGGGGGAGCAGGCGCAGGAGCAATTCGAGATAGTGCTCCCGTTCGAACACCGGCGCCTGGCCTTGCCGGTACAAGTCATGCAGCGGGGCGCCGGCGATGACCTGGAGATGATGCAATTTCAGGGTCTGGAGCGGGAGGGCGGCGACAGTGCGCACCGTCGCCAGCATGTCCGCCTCCGTTTCTCCCGGAATGCCCAGGATGAGGTGTGCGCCGACTTCCAGACCGTCCACGGCCCGCAGTTTGGCCAAGGCCGCAAGGAAATCGGCAAAGCCGTGGTTGCGGTTCAGCAGGCGGAGGCTCTGTTCATGGATCGACTGCAAGCCCAGTTCAATCAGGCAGGTTTTGCCGGAGCTTCGCGCCAGGTCGGCCAGAGCGGCGGGCAGATCGTCGGCGATGGTATCGGGCCGGGTGGAAAGGATCAACCCCAGGCAATCCGGGTCGGCAAGGACTTGGACCAGGTGGGGGATGAGCCGGGCTGTGGTCAGGGTTGTGGGGGTCTCCTGCTGGAAATAGGCGAGGTAATGACGAAACCGGCCCTTGAGCAAGAACTGCTTGCCGCGCCGGATTTGTTCGTCAAGGCTGTCGCAGGAGCGCAGGGCAAGAGGCGTGAAGCTGGCTGGCCGGCAGAAGAGGCAACCGCCCCGCTCCCGGTTGGGACAGGGATGGCCCAGGTCGAGCGGAATTTTGCCGATGGCCCGGCCGTAGCGCTCGCGGCAGTGATGGCTGAAGGTGTGCAGACGAGGCTGGTTGGCGGGCACAGGGTTGGGGACGTCAGCGTCCGCCACAACAGGCTGGCAGGCCGGTTTCAGCGGAGGATCTCAGGTTGCGGGCTGGTTTGGCCCATCACCCGGTAGTAGCGTTCGCCGTCGCAGGCGCGGCAGAGCGTGCGGCCGTCTTTTTCTCGCTCGCGGCAGTCCTGGACCCAGTCCCCGCACTGGTCGCACAGGACCCTGCGGAGCGGTCGGCCCGGCAGGTTGCATTCCGGAATCTGCACCTCGACTTCTTGGAAGGCGAAGAGCTGATCTACAGGCATGGCCCTGTAGGCGTGCAACTGGCGCTGGTGCTTGTCCTCCACCTCCGGGCAGTAGCTCTCGGCCAGGGTTCTAGCCTCCTCGCGGGCGACGATCCGGACCGCGCGGCCGCTATCGAGGTTGACGAAGGTGGCCGCCATGACGCCGAAATCGAGCCAGCGCAACGAACGTTTCCCCAGACTGCATCCGGTGACCGACTGGATGGCGTCGGTGGCGCAACGATCGATTTCGACCAGGACGTAGAGTTTTTTCCGTTCCGTTTTCTTGGGGTCGGTGATGCCGATCCGTTCCAGCCCAACCATGGCCATGCGCACGCCGATCACCTGCCCGGCGCAGATATGGCCATGAATACGCGTCGATTCGGCCAACAGTTGTTCAAATGGTTCCATTTCGTGCCGCCAAAAAGAGATCTGGGGTGTCCGGTGCAATGAACCGGCCGCCGGGCCGCGCTTAAGGTTGATGCCTGCGGCGGAAGGCCGGGCGGAACGCACCTTACCCGCGCCGGTTTCCCCTGTCAATCGGCAGCTACTCGCAAATCCTTGATCATCAGGGGCAGGGGATGGGTGATGGAGTCGAACAGTTCACGGCAGAAGCCGCAGGGGTCGCACCGGTTGTCGCATTGAGAGAGCAGGTTGGCGAAGTCGAACGACAGCAGGCTGTTGTCGACGTAGAGGCGATCGGCCAGCCAGGCGGTGGCGTCCATCAAGTCGAGCAGATTGCCCTCGTATCGCCGGTTCCGATAGGCGGTGATGGCGTTGATCAGGAAATCGGCGCCCAAAGTGCGGCCGCACAGTTTGATCGTGTCCACGTGGTAGAGGTACAGATCAATGTCTTCCGGCCGGATGAAGGGCGATTGCAGCAGCCGGTGCGGCTGTTCGTCCAAGAGCCGCATGCAGCCGATTTCAAAGTTGAAATGGCGGGTCAGATCCCGGCACTCCAGGTTGGCCAGGGCGATGTAGGAATCGTGGGAAAGCTTGAAGGGGCAGAAGGGTAGGCAGCCTTCGTTGGCCAGCGCCTCAAGCTTGATGCCGGGCAGAACCTGGTGCAGGGCCAAGCTGATCTTGGCCAGTTCATCCAGGTTGCGGTTGAGCGAGCGGTCGAGGATGATCTTGCCGGGCGGCTTGAAGCCGGTTTCGCCGATGTAGGTCAGCTGAGCCCCGATTTTATGCACGGAATCCGGCAGGGTGTTGATGCTGGGCACCGCTTCAAGTTGGGCGGCGATCTCGGGGGATTCGTCGGCCAGCCTCTGGAGCAGGTAATGGTCGCAATACACGATGCCGTCGAGCACTCCGTGGTCCAGACATTGGTCGAGGCTGTCAAGGATCGACTTGATGAAATCGGGGTCGGTCAACAGCGCGGGGGAATAGAATCGGCTGTTGAGCAAGGCATATTTCTTCGGTCCGGGCAGACGTTCCAATCCCGCAATGTTGGCCGCCTGGCTGATGACCGCCGCAGGTTCGATCTGGGTGCGGCAGTCGAGGACCTGGCCGTGCAGCAGGCTGAAGTAGGTGCTGTCCAGGTCGGCGGCGCATTGGCCGAGAAAATCGATATACTTGTCCTCAGGAAGAAAGGGGACATTGAGAAAAGGTTTCATGCGAGCTGTATCTCTTTGCGCAACAAGGCGTGAGGTTCAATGGTTGCCAGGGGGGGGTCGGTTCGCAGAATCACTTTGTTGCCCGGATTCGCACGGTGCACCGGCGCGCCGTCTTCCAAGAGAATGCCACTGACCGTCACCGGCGTCGCTTCAATTGTCCGTCCGAGATATTCCACTTGGTCGCCAACGGCGAGCGCATGTCGGGTCTCAATCAGGAAGGGAGCGGCGGATCGGATAATGCCGACCGGCACAAACCTTTGTTCATATCGCATTCTATCATACAACATGTCAGCGGATGAAGGGGGGGAGGCGAAAAAGTTTTCTGTTTGCCCCCGGGTGCCAATCTTGTTCAATTCCTTGTGAAAAGCTTCGGGCAATACGAGGCTAACTAGCGATTGGCCAGAAAAAAGTTGCTGTTGGATCCAATCGAGGGCCAGTCGGTACAGTCGGACCGCCGCCCCGACGTAACCTGATGATTTCATTCGTCCTTCTATTTTGATTGCGTCAATGCCGGCATCAATCAGGAGCGGAAGCCGCTCCAGCAGGCAGAGGTCGCGGGAATTGAAAATATAGGCGCCGTGCTGGTCTTCCTCTATCGGGAAATACTGGCCCGGCCGCTTTTCCTCAACCACAGCGTAGGCGTAGCGGCAGGGATGGGCGCAGTCTCCCCGGTTGGCGTTGCGGCCGGTGAAATACTGGCTGAGCAGGCAACGTCCCGAATAGGAAATGCACAGGGCCCCGTGAACAAAGACTTCCAGCTCGGCGGACGTGGCGCCCCGCATGGCCTGGATCTCGGCCAAACCGAGTTCACGGGCAAGGTTCAGCCGCCGCACCCCACCCTGTTCGACCCAGAAACGGGCGCTGGCGACGTTGGTCACGTTGGCCTGGGTGGACAAATGGAGCGGCAATTCGGGAACAAGCCGCCGTGCAATCGCCAGCACGCCGGGATCGCTGACGATGCAGCCGTCAACGCCTATGGCCCGCAGCAGCAGCAGGTAGGACGCCAGTGGTTCCAGGTCGTGGGTATGGGCGAAGATGTTGACCGTGACATAGACCTTGACGCCATGTTGGTGGGCATAGGCCACTGCCCGCCGCAACTCCTCCTCCTCGAAATTGGCGGCTCGGGCGCGGAGGCTGAAAGCCTTGCCGCCCAGATACACGGCGTCGGCGCCGTAGTGGATGGCGGTGACGAGCTTCTCGAAATTTCCGGCCGGGGCCAGCAGTTCGGGTAGGCGCGGGCCGGATTGGTCAGCGGGGGGAGATAGTGTGGTCATGGTTGTTGGGCATGAAATGAAAAGGGCAGGCCGAAGGCGGGGATAAGCTGGTTGATTGACGAAAAAAAAGGGAAATTATAATGCACGAGCCAACAGGCTTTGTGACCACTCCGCACCATCCGGCAGGTCAGCGAGGCATGTACGCCGACCGTCCAGGGATGGTGGCGCGTGGAGATAGTGCTTGCCCCTGGCAATCGGCTGTTATACTATTTTTGGAAAATGCCGCCGCGTTGCTTCACGACTTGAGTCAAGCCGCCCTCGACGGGCAAGGAGAACTCACCCATGTTGAAGAAAAGCTATTCCAAAACCGGAACAGTGTGCCGCGTCACCTTCAAGTATGAGAATGAGGAAAAGGCTGAAACCGCGGTGCTGGCTGGCGAATTCAACGGTTGGTCGCTGCGGGATACGCCCATGAAGAAACTCAAGGATGGCACCTTTTCCGCCACGCTCTCCTTGCCGGTTGGCCTTTCCTATTGCTTCCGTTATGTGCTCGACGGCGGCGTCTGGGTCAACGATGTCGAGGCGGACGGGTATGCCCCCAACGAGTACGGCGAGGCCAACTCGGTTCTGATTCTCTGAAGCCACCCGGCGTCGGCCGTTTTTTCAAAAACAGTCTCCGATTCCGGCTCCGTGATATTCGTTTTTCAGCGTCACGTAGCGCCGCCACATGGCTTGCATCTCCTGAAGCTGGGTGTCGCTGACCTCCTTGACCACCTTGGCCGGCGTTCCCATGATCAGGGAACGGGGGGGGAAGCGCTTGCCCGGCGTCACCACTGAACCGGCCCCAACGATGGATTCCTTGCCGATCTCCGCGCCATCGAGGATGATCGCCCCCATGCCGATCAGGCACAGGTCGCCCACCGTGCAACCGTGGAGAATGGCCCGATGGCCAACGGTGACCTCACAGCCGATGATCGTCGGGCAACCGTCCTGGTCGTCCCGCTCCGCTCCTGCGTGTGGGGTGGTGTGGAGCAGGGTGAGATCCTGGATGTTGGTGCGGGCGCCGATGTGGATACGGTGGACATCGCCCCGGCAGATGACCCCGAACCAGAGCGACGCATCCTCGCCTAGGGTCGCGTCACCGATCAAGGTGGCGTTGGGGGCGATCCATCCGCCCCTGCCGACCTGGGGCCGGTACTCTCGGTATGGCAGTATCATGATTGCATCTCCTGGTTGCTATGAGGAGGGGGCGCCGCCGTGCCCGGCCGGGGGCCTGTCACGCCGTCAGAGTTCGTCCACATCTCCCGGCTGAACCGGACACACCGGTTGCGGCCTTCTGTCTTGGCCCGGTACAAGGCGATGTCGGCGTAGTTAATACAACTCCAGAGCGTGTCGGTGTCAAGGGGGAATTCGCTCACCCCGAGGCTGATGGTCGTCTGGATGATCACCTCCGGGAGCTTGACCATCAACTGCTCGATATGCACCCTGATCTTTTCGGCAATGAGCATGGTTTCGCCCCCGTCGACATCCAGAAGCACGATTAAAAATTCTTCCCCCCCGAACCGGATGACGATATCCGCTTCCCGTACGGACTGCTTGATGACCTGGGCCGTTGCCCTGAGGACAATATCGCCCGCCTGATGGCCATGGGTGTCGTTGACCCGCTTGAAGAAGTCGAGATCGCACATGATCAGGCCGATCGACTTGCCCCGGCGCAATACGCCTGCCACGATTTTCTCCGAATATTCATGGAGATACCTTCTGTTGTGTATGCCGGTTTGTTCGTCGATCAGGGCGGTGTCGCGCAGGGAGCGCATCAAACGCTTGGTTTCGATGACAGCAAGCGATTCGTTGATGTATTCTTCCGCCTTGAAGATCTGGTCGTCGTTGATGGGCGCGGAGTTGAAAACGAACATCACCACCGCCACGGCGGCGCCGCTTAAGACAATGGGGTGGCAATGGTGGCTCGTGCCGCTCGGCCCGGTGAACTGCCGGCAGACGGCCGGAAAATGGGTCGAGGAAACGATGTGGCCGAGGCGATTGGCCTTGCACAGTTCACACCGGTCAAGAATTTCCGGGTCGCAGAGGATGCTGGCGGCGCCGTCTTGCTCGGGATAGACCAAGGTCATGGTCTTCTTCTCGTTGGCCACCTGGAAGATGAAGCAGTGCGGAATTCCCAGCTTCTGGGTGAAGAGGTTGCCCATGCACAGATAGATATCCTCCAGGTTGTCTTCCTCTTCGATGACCTTCTTGAAGACGGCAATGCCGTGGAGCGACTCCATCAGGTGGTTGAATTTTTCCGAGAGAATGCCGATTTCATCGTTGGAGGTGACCTTGATGCGCCTGGACAGGGCCGCCTGTCCCTTGCCCCGGGCGATGTCCTCAAGTCCTTGGATGACGATATTCAGGGGGCGGGTGAGAGATGTGGCGGCCATGAAAATGACCGCGCAGGTCGCCATGACCGAAAACAGGACGATCAGGGTGATGCTGTTGCGTAGCGATAGAATGCCGGCGAAAAATTCCTCGGCATTCTGGGCGGCGGCCACGCTCCAACTCTTGCCCTTGACCGGAGTGAATCCGGCCACCTTGCGGATGCCCTTGAAGACATAGGATTCCGCGCCTGCCTTGCCGTCGACCATCGCCTGGGCCATCTTCTCCATGGCCGGAATTTTCAACAGGTTGAGCTTGAGAATGTTCTTTTCGTCCGGATGGGCGATGATGATGCCCGCCTGATTGATCATGAAGCAATAGCCCGTCTCGCCGATCTTTCTCTTGACGATCATGTCGGTGAGGACCGAGGCCTTGAGCAATGAGCCGACAACCCCGAGAAAGGCGCCGTTTTCCGTAAAGATCGGCGCGCAGATCATCATGACCGGCTCACCGGTGAACCTGGAGCGCACGATCTCGCCGGAAGCCACTTTCCTGGTTGTCTTGGCCTCGATGAAGCAGGGGTGCTGGGGAATATCCCAGGGTTGCAGGCTTTCGCCGGTCTCCATGGCCTCGGCAAAGGGAAGACCGGCGGCATCGGTGATGAAAAAGCCGACATAGTTGGTGTTGAGCAGCTCGAACCGTTTCTTGATATCCTGCCGGACCAGTTTGAGCGCTTCCGCAGCCCCGGCGACGCCTTTGGCGTTGACCGACTCCGCGGTGTTCCGGACCTGGGCGCGGGTGGCGAAGGAGGCGGTGAATTTCATCTCTCCCTCGAGGGTGGCCTCGACCTGCATGGCGATCCCTTCGGCGATGAACTGCTCGTTAGTCTCGCTCAACTGGGACACCGCCTTGGTCGAGTCGGTGATGGCGACATAGCCGATCGCCGTGGGAATGAGCGCGGCCAGGATGCCGCCGACGATGAGCTTGAAACGGATCGATTTTAAAAACATGATGCTTATATGGCCGCCTCCCGGCCTGGCAAGCGATGTTTTGACATTTGGCGTTGAGGATTGAGCGGCAACCTTCTATCTGGCCTGTGGAGCGGACTGGATCAGTCTGCCGGGCCTGATGGAATTCGCCGGGGAAGACCTCATCTCCCAAGCGTCCTCGAAGGGCTAACCATCATTCAGGTTTGTTTCTCCGAGGTTCGACCTGTCTCGCCATCATCAACACATCAACCTGCGCAACCTTTCAGCGATCCGTCTCCTTTGTTGGTTTATGGGTCTTCTACACGCCCCTGGTCGCGTAACCTCTGATATATCCGGTCATGGGCCCAAAGCGCCCAGATCGTCCGCGTCATCTTGCTGACCAGCGCCGCTACATTGAGCGGTCGGCAGGCCAGCAGTTGCCAAAGCCGCTCCTCCCGCTTCTTGCCGTGGCGGTCAACAGCCCGACGCCGGGAATGGTCAGCAATTTCCTGGCTGTCTTGTCTTTATTCTTTCAGATTGTGAGCTTCCGTTCAAGCTCGGAAATACCCTGCCCGAGATTCTTGATGCGCTTGATCTGCTCCCGCAAAGCCTTGATCGCCATGGCCCCGGCGCCTTTGCCTCCAACTGCTCCAGTACAGCTGGATGCGATCTCTGTCCTGTTGCCTGCCTTGAGACGGTTCCGAACTTTTTTTCGACGGCCAGAGGGAGGCGGACATGCCATTTCCTTGAGGCTCGTTCGGCAGATTTGGAACTTAAGCGAACGGACAGGAAAAAGCCTGTCCGGACGATGGATGGCGGACAAGATCCGCAAGGCGGTCCGGAAAAGGGCGTCGGCGCAGGTAGCGGGAACGCTGTCCCAGGATGCCGGGCGTCTGGGCGCAAAAGGCCTGTTCATCCAAACCGGACCTGCTGCAGGAAAAAGTCCCGGTGTTCGTCCGTGCGGTGGCTGACGTAGACGATGGTGGTCAGTTGCTCGTGGGCGATGGAGGCCAGGAAATCGAGCAGCGCCATGCGATTGGGCTCGTCGAGTCCCAAGGTCGGCTCGTCGAGCAGGAGCAGTTGCGGTGACTTGATCAGGGCCCGGGCAAGCAGCAGCAGCCGTTGTTCGCCGTAATGCATCCAGCGAAAAGGCTGCCCAGCCTTATGCGCCAGGCCGAGGCGCTCCAGCCAGCGGCGGCCGAGCCGCAGTTGGGTTTCACTTGGGCGAGTATAGAGACCGATCGAGTCGAACAGCCCGGAGACGACGGTGGCGAGTCCGCTGCCGGCCACGCGGTAGTTGCGATGGAGGTCCGAACTGAGAATGCCCATCCGCCGCTTCAGATCCCAGATGGATTCACCGCTGCCGCGCCGCCGACCAAACAGGGTCAGATAGTTGGTGTAGCACAGCGGGTGGTCGCCGCTGATGAGCTGCAGCAGGGTCGATTTGCCGCAGCCATTGGGGCCGGTGATCAGGGTGTGGTCGCCCCGGTCGATGGCAAGATCGAGGCCGGTGAACACCTCGACCTCGCCGTAGCGGGCGAAACCCGAGCGCAGGGTGACCAGGTTGACGCTGGCATCATTGGTTTCTTCCGGCGGTCGCCGATCCTGGCGGAAGTCTTCCACACTTACTTGAAAGAGCGGCGGCTGGCTGGCCAGACAGCCGGTCACCTCGGCCAGGACATCGGCCCTCGGCCCCTGGACGGCGATGGCGCCGGCGCGGAAGGCAGCGAGATGGGTACACCAGGGAGGAATATCGGCGCTGTTGCTGACCAGGCTGAGCAGGGCCAATCCCTGATCCCGCATCCCGGCCAGCACCCGGTCAAGTTCCGCGCGACTGGTCTGGTCGAGCCCCTCGTAGGGATTTTCCAGGACCAACAGGCCGACCCCCCTGGTGATCTGCTGGAGCAGGCAGAGTTTCCGCGCCTGGCCGGAACTCAACTGGCGGTAGCCCCGGTCGAGCAGATCGGAGAAGGCGAACAGCTCGATCAAAGAACCATGCCGGTCAGGGTCGGTGAGGAAGTCGCGGGCCGGGGTTCCGGGATCGAGCCGATCGAGAAAATCGGTGTCATCCTTGCGGAGCTCGGCCTCGAAAATCGACTGCTGCCGTTTGAACGACAGCACGCCGATGTCCGGCGGCAGGTTCAGTCTGCGGGCGCGGTAGTCGAGCTTCTCCCCGGCGATGATCTCGCAGAACTGTTCGATGCCCGAACCGTTGCCGCCGACCAGGCACCAGGCTTCTTCGGGACCGGCGGCAAAGCGGTCGATTCGCAGGCCTTCGGCTACAAGCTGTCTGATTGCCAGTATGACTTTTTCGCCCGGATCATTCATCCCAGATGGCTGCCATGGTGTAGGGGGATTCTGGTCCGGTTAAGAACGAGCCGTCGACAAAGCGGTAGCCCCGGTCGAGCGAAGCGATCGCCGCCATGTCCTGGTCATCGAGCCGCACTTCGGCGGCGGCGAGGTTTTGCCGCAACCGTTCCGGATTGACCGATTTAGGGATAACCACGGTCTGGCGCGCCAGGCCCCAGCCCAGCAAAACTTGCGCTGGCGTGGCCCCATGCTTGGCTGCCGCCTGGAGGATCACCGGGTTGTCGAGCAAAGTCGGCTCGTCGGCCTTTTTCATGGCGGTCGGCCGGTCGCCGGAGCCGAGTGGCGAGAAGGCGGTGACCAATATGTTGTTTTGCTTGCAGAAGTCGAGGGCGGCCCGCTGTTGCAGGTAGGGATGGAGTTCGATTTGATTCATCTCCGGACGGATGGTGGCCTGACGGCACAGGGCGTCCAGCTTGGCGACGCTGAAATTGCAGACGCCGATGTGGCGAACCAACCCTTCGGCCACGCAGGCTTCCATGACTTTCCAGGTGTCGATGATCGGCTGATCGGCCAGCGGGACGAACTCTGCTTTTTTGCGGGCATAGAGCACCCCGGGGGCAAAGGCCACTGGCCAGTGGATGAGATAGAGATCGAGATAGTCGGTGCGCAGGCTGGCAAGCGTTTGTTCAAGGGCCGGCCGGACCTGTTCCGGCGCATGGGCATTGTTCCACAGTTTTGAGGTCAGCCACAGATCGGAGCGGGCGACGGCGCCGGAGTCGACGGCTTGGGCGATGGCCCGGCCGACTTCCGGCTCATTCTGGTAAATGGGCGCGCAATCGATATGGCGGTAGCCCATGGTCAGCGCTTCCGCGACTGCTGCCTGGACCGCGCCGGTCGATGATTTCCAGGTGCCGAGCCCGAGTGCGGGGAGGCGGTCCTGGTTACTGAAGGAAAACGAGAGCATAGTGAATCTCCTTGTGGTGCCGGCCGGACCTGTGAACAGTCCGGCCGGAGGCGTTGGTGCGCCCGGGTTGACGGCAAGATGAGCGGACTTGCGAAAAGAATGCGCCTGCCGTCAAAATAAAAAACCGAAGCTTAACCGTCAAATAGAGATTACGCTCTAATCATGGTATGCTCATTTTTAATGGGTCAATAGCAATCCCGATCTGAGCAAACGTATGACTTTTCCTTTGGGAAAGCGAGGCTCTTGAACAATATCTGTGAACGGCGGCCATGAACTGATCGCCATCATGGGGCGGACAGGGCGCAACCATGGCGGAAGAAACATTGCCGGGCAAAGAAAAAGAGCAAGAAGGCGCAACAGGGGGTCAAACAGTGGTGGTGGACGACAGTTCCACTGGGCGGACCGTGATCCGGAAAGAATTGCGCGCGGCCGGGTATAAGATCCTCACCTTCAGCGATGGCCTGGAGGCCCTGTCGTCACTTCGCTGGATGCGCAAACTGCCCGAGATGCTCATTTTGGACATCGACATGCCCCTAGGATGGACGGGTTCGCCTGTTGCGAGCAACTGCGGGCCGTGGAGGTCTGGAGGTCCAGGGCTTGTTCGAGGATAAGGACTCCCAGATTCCCGTGCTCTTCGTCTCCGCCAATGACAGCGTCGCCAACCGCAGCCGTTGCTTCCATCTCGGCAGCCTGGAATTCATCTTCAAGCCTTTTTCCCGGGGCGAAATAGCCGCTGCGGTCACCAAGGCGCCTAAACCGCAAACCACCTTTGCCGGCATGGCCGTCCTGGTCGTCGATGACAAAATATTCCTCCGAAGGATGGTCCGCTCCTGTCTGAAGCAGGTCGGTCTCAATGTGCTCGAGGCGGAGGATGGTCGCCAGGCCTTCGAACTCATCAAGGACAACTGGGTCGAGGTGAATCTGGTCATCGTCGATTTCGAGATGCCGGTCATGCGCGGCGACGAGTTCATCCACCTGGCCCTTCAGCGCCCCGAGGCTGTGAACACCTGCCCATGATCTCCCTCAGCGCCTCCAGCGAATCCCAAACGATTTTGCGGATGTTCCGGGCGGGGGCCGCGATTACCTGGTCAAGCCGTTCATCCCCGAGGAGCTGCAGGCCCGGGTTCAAGTGCATGCATCTCAACTTGCGCCATATGCGCTATCTGGAGGAGATGAACTGGAACCTGCACGATAAGTCGGTCAACGATACCTGCGGCCACGCGTTTGGCGATTATGTCCTGAAAACCATCGGCGCGTAGATGAAAAAGAACATACGCCGGGGGGAGCTGGCCGCCCATTTCGGCGGCGAGGAGTTTGTCGTGGCGCTTCCGAAAACCCGCCTGGAGCAGGCGCGGTTTTTTGCTGAGCGCATAAGGGCCGCCATCGAAGGGCATCGGTTCAGCGGCCAGGGCAGGAATGGGTGGTCACCGTGAGCATAGGGGTCGTCTCCCTCAACGATCACTGTCCCGTTACGGCGAGGAGTATGCTGCAACTGGCCGGCAAGCCGCTTTATCTTGCCAAGGGCTCTGGACGCAACCGGTTGATTTTCAATCCGTATTGAGTTGAGCGCCCAGATTTCAGGGACTGTTGCCCAGCAGCGGCGTTTCAGATGGGACGGCCCGTCCACGGCAAGGGCAGGCAAGGACAAACGAGGCAGCGGGCGTAACCCGCCTAGCCCCATTTTCTGCCGCGAAACAATCCCGTACAAAAAGCCAAGCGAATTTGCCAATGATGGGCGCAATCCCGCCCGGTTGGCACGGAGGTGGCGGATGGCAGAACAGAAACGATCATGGGGGTTTGCCACCCGGCAACTCCATTCCGGACAACCCGTCGATCCGGCGACCGGCAGCAGGGCGTTGCCGTTGTACCAGACATCCTCGTATTGCTTCCGCGACTCGGCCCACGCCGCCGACCTGTTCGCGCTCAGGGAGGCGGGCAATATCTACACCCGGATCATGAATCCGACCACCGATGTGCTTGAACGGCGGGTGGCGGACCTGGAGGGCGGGATCGGCGGGCTGGCGGCGGCCAGCGGCCACGGCGCCCAAACTCTGGCGTTCCTGACCCTCTGTCGGGCCGGCGACCATATCGTCTCCAGCAGCAGCCTCTACGGCGGCACCTATAACCAACTGCGCTACACTCTGCCACGGCTGGGGATCGAAGTCACCTTCGCCGATCCCGCCGAACCGGATTCCTTCCAGCGGGCCATCCGCCCCAACACCAGGCTGATCTACGGCGAAACCCTGGGCAATCCCGGCCTGATCGTCTTTCCTTTCGAGGAAGTCGGCGCCATTGCCCGGATGCATCGGCTGCCCCTGATGATCGATAACACCCTGGCCACCCCCTACCTGTGCCGGCCGATCGAATGGGGCGCCACCCTGGTCAGCCACAGCACCACCAAGTTTCTCAACGGCTACGGAACCTGCATCGGCGGTCTTTTGGTGGATGCGGGCACCTTTGCCTGGGATTCCGGCAGATTTTCCGACTTCACCGAGCCGGATCCCTCCTACCACGGTCTCATTTACAGCAGCCTCGGTTCTCCCGCCTTTCTCGTCAAGGCCAGGGTGCAGATGCTGCGGGATTTGGGGATCTCCGCTTCGCCCTTCAACAGCTGGCTGACCGTGCAGGGGATCGAAACCCTGAGCCTGCGCATGCAGCGGCATGTGGCCAACACCCTGGCCGTGGCCCGATTTCTTCAGGGACATCGCCAGGTCGCCTGGGCTTCCTATCCTGGCCTGGCCGACCATCCCAGCCACCAGCGGGCGCTTAAGTATCTGCCTGAAGGGGCGGGGGCGGTTCTCACCTTCGGCATCGAGGGGGGACGGGAAGCGGGGCAGCGGTTCATCGACCGGCTTCAGCTGTTCAGCCATGTGGCCAATGTTGGTGATGCCAAGAGTCTGGCCATTCATCCGGCCAGCACTACCCACGGTCAATTGAACGAGGATGAGTTGCAACAGGCCGGGGTAACGCCGGATATGGTGCGGCTCAGTGTGGGGCTGGAGGACGCCGAAGACCTGTTCTGGGATCTGGATCAGGCCCTTGGCCGGGCGTATTGAACCGTCAGCGGAAGGTTGACGGCGTGCAATCAGGGGAGGAGACCTGGCAGCCGCCGCTGCTGTTCAGATCGGGAATCACGGATTGGGAGGCGGGCATCGCGAAGGAGCCAGACGGTGGCACGCCGGTTGCGGTCGGATCGGGCAGGCTGAGAGCGGCCAGCACTGCGGCTTCACCCCGGAGGATGTTCCAGCCGTCCGGCGTTTTGGTCATCAGCACCGGAATCTCCTTGATTCCCAGGGCGGTCAGCAGGGCCTTGTTGAGCTCCGGAGCATAGGCGGGGTTGAGCGTGGCATCGGCCAGGTCGATGGAGTTGACCTGGTCGATGGGATTGAAATACACGGTGACCCGGCCGTTGGTTTTCAGCGAGGCTATCACCTGCTCGCAGTGGACGCAGGTCGAGGCGTAGAAAAGGTAGTGCTCGGGATACTTGGTCACGCCCGGTCGGCTGGCGAAGACGCCGGCGGTAAAGGCCTGGCGGCCGGCGGCGGGTTGGTGCAGATCCAGACTGGCATAGGTCAGGGACACAGTGGCGGCGACCAGGGCGCCCGTCAGGATCTGCCGGAGACCGAGCAGGCAGTTGAGCAGAACGGTAAACCCGAAGATGGTCAGACAATAGGCGCAGAAGGTGTGGACCACCAGGTATTGAAAACTGGTCAGGACCGCTTCCGCCCCGAGCGCGGCCAGCAGCAAGTATGGCACAAAAGGCGGCAACCGCCGCCGATCGCCCCTCGCCGCGCGCAGCCCCCAGTAGATGGTCTGAAAAAAGAACAAGCCTACCGCATTGAAGACCAGGGGCGATACCCTGATCATCTTTTCCACAATCTTGCAACCCTCATTCAGACAAAACGGCGTTCCCTGGTACAGGGTGAAGCCGATCTGCCCGGCGACCAGCAGGCTGGCGGCCAAAGCAAGCAACTGGCCGAACTGGAGCGCTCTGTCTTTTCTTCTCAGCATGGTGTTCCGGAAGTTGAGGCCATCTAAAACTGCGCCAAGAGTGCGGAGACGCCACGATGGGCCAAGGCGCAGGAGGCCTATAATGCTTCATTCTCCCTGAAGTGTCAACCTTCCTCATGGGCTGCTGCTGAGCGCCAATCTCCTGTGAAAAAGGGGCACGGGCTGCCAGTTGCGCCCGCCGGGAGCTCTCAGGCGGTGAGCGTCATCCGCCGATGGAGAGGGTCTCTTCGTCGATCAGTCTTTTGAACTGGGAGTGGCTCGCGCCTTCGGCCAGCGGCAGTTCATCGGCGATTTTGCTGAACAGGGTGCTGTCGTCCTTGAGAAGGTTGATGATTTCGAGGTTGGTGGCGTCGAATCGCATGGCGGAACCGGCGCCGGCAACATGTTGCAACCGCCATCCGAGGCTCAAGGGAAATGCTGGTTTTGTTAATTTGTGCCGAATCCGGCAAATATTTGGTTGCGACCTTCGCATCGATCCGGCGTACGGAACAGCGGGGAGGTAGGATGCGTGCCTGCGTCGGGCGCAAAAAAAAGCTCCAGCCTGGGCGGCCGGAGCTTGTGTGCAGCGCGGAACAAGAAATTATCGCAGCGCGGCCATGGCGGCGTCGTAATTCGGTTCATGCGTGATTTCGGGAACCTGCTCGGTGTAGATAACTTTGCTGGCGGCATCGATGATCACAATCGCCCGGGACATGAGCCCGGCAAGGGGGCCGGTGGTGATGGTTACGCCGTAGTCCTTGCCGAAGGCCGGCGCGCGGAAGACGGACAGGGATTCGACATTCTTGAGCCCATCGGTCTCGCAGAAGCGGGTATGGGCAAAGGGCAGATCAGCCGAGATGCAGAGCACAACCGTGTTGGCCAATTCGCCGGCGGCCTTGTTGAAGCTGCGGACCGAGGCGGCGCACACCGGCGTGTCGATGCTGGGGAAGATGTTGAGCACGATCTTCTTCCCTTTGTAATCAGCCAGGGTCACTTCGGCAAGATCGGTCTTGACCAGCTTGAAACCAGGGGCTTGGGAAGATTTGGCCGGCAGAGCGCCGCAGGTTTCGATGGAATTGCCTTTCAGGGTGATGGTGGCCATGGAGGGTCTCCTTTAGGGGTGATGTTGGATGATATATTGAAAATTCAGGAGAATGGGCTCGGGACGCCGCGAAGCGGTTGGACGCCCACTCTTTTCTCCAGTAACGAACGATTTTGCAGACAATAATCATTCTCCTTTTGCTGTAAAGCCTAAAATGGAAAGAAAATGGCTTTGCGAGGGGGAAGCGGGCCGGGAAATGAAGGCGGGCGCGGATTGGTCCGCATCCTCCACCCGATCACTCCTCGGTTTTGCCGACAACATCCGCCAGCCCCGCCTCTTCCCTGTGCCGCAATTTTATATCCAGGCCTGAATACCGGCTCACCCGGCGCCGCACGATGTGGTGCAGCAAGGACTGGCGGCAGAAAAGGGTGAGGTGTTGCCTGGCCCTGGTGATGCCGGTGTAGAGCAGTTCCCTGGTGAGGATCGGTGCATCTTCTTGGGGCAGGACGCACAACACCCGGTCGAATTCCGATCCTTGCGCCTTGTGCACGGTGAGGGCGAAGGCAGTCTGCCAGGCGGGCAGGCGGGCGAGCGCCACCGGCCTAGGCTCGCCGTCCGGCTGGGAAAACCAGGCGCGGAGGATGCTCTGGCGGTCGGGCCAGAGTATGCCGGTATCGCCGTTGAACAGGCCCAGGCCGTAGTCATTGCGCAGGATGAGGATCGGCATGCCCCGGTAGAGCAGCTCGCCGCCGACGATGAGGCCTTGGCGGCGGAACAGGGTCTCGGCCAGCCGGTTGATCCCCTCGACCCCGGCCGGCCCTTCGCGCAGGGCGCAGAGCATGCGGCAGCGGCTCAATTCGTCCAGGGCCTGTTGCGGGCCGTCAGCAATGAATAACGGCAGAAAATGGCGTTCGATCCACTGCCGCAACCAGGCGGCAGCCCCGGGGCCGATGGCCTCCTCGAGGTGCAGATCCGGGGCCTGGCCCTGAAGCACTGTCTCTAGTTGGGCAGGGTCCCCGGTGTTGACCGCCCGCGCCAGTGCGCCGATGCCCGATGTCTCGCCGAAGCGGTGGCTGGCGTGGAGCACGACCAGGGAGTCGGCCAGCGGACCGGTGTCGACGCCGGGAAAATCCGGCAACCGGGCCGGGGCGATGAGCGGCCGCATCCGTTCGGCCAGCGCCGCCGACCAGCGGAGCATGCCGTCGCCGCAGAGGTCGCCGAACAGATTGCCGGCCTCCACTGAGGCCAACTGGTCCCGGTCGCCGAGGAGGATGACCCGGCAGGCCGGGGGCAGGGCGGCGAGGGTAGCGGCCATCAGCGGCACGTCGATCATCGAGGCCTCATCCAGGATGAGGAGATCGAGGTGGAGCGGATGACCGCCATGGTGGCGAAAACCGGGCCGGTCGTTGCGATAGCCGAGCAGCCGGTGGAGGGTCTGGGCCTGTTCGGGGATGGCCCCGGCCAGGGCGGTCGGAAGCGCTGCTTTGGCTGCGCGGATAGATTCCTGCAGGCGGAGCGCCGCCTTGCCGGTGGGCGCGGCCAGGGCCACGCGCGGGGCGGCTGGAGCCAGGGCCGACATCAGGGCAAGGATGCGGGCGGCGGTGTGGGTCTTGCCGGTCCCCGGTCCACCGGAGATGACCACAAAAGGTCTGCACAAGGCCAGGGCCGCGGCGGCCCGCTGCCAGTCAACTGCTGTCCCGTTTGCGGTGGAGGGAAAGAGGCGGTCGAGCAGGACCGCCGCATCAATCGGCACATCCGGCGCCGGCGCTGCGGCTCGCTGGCGCAAAGCCTGGGCGATGGTCTCTTCGTCGCGGTCGAGGCGGAAGAGAAACAGATTGTCAGCCCGGTCCAGTACCAGAGGACGGACTTCGCCGGAGCGGCCGACAACCGGCGAAGCCAGAAGGGAGCGGCGGAGTGCGGCCGGGTCGGCAAAGGGCGCACTGTCCAGTCCGGCATCGGCCGCAAGCCGGGCCGCCTCGGACAGGGGCAGACAGGTGTGTCCTTGTCCGGTGGCCCAACTGGCCATGGCCGCAACCATGGGGAGTTCAGGGCACTGGCCGCCGTCGATCCGGGTCAGGAGACGGGACGCCTGGACATCGAGAGGACGGTACATACGACCGCTCTGGATGGAATCGGGCCTGGCGCTCATCTGCTTCCTCCTCCCCGGCAACAATGGTCGAGGGACGCGATCAGCGCCTGGTCCGGCCTGAAGGCGTGAGTGCCGGTTCCAGGTGGGTGGCTGGGATGCATGGCCCGCAGGAAGAGATAATAGACGCCGCCGAAGTGGTCGTCGTACCGGTAGCCCGGCAGCCGCGAGGCCAAAAACCGGTGCAGGGCCAGGGTGTAGATCAGGGCCTGGAGCGGGTATTGATGGCTGTCCATGCAGGCGTCCAGCGCTGCGGGAGCGTAGTGAGCAAGCTCTGGGCCGAGAAAATTCGACTTGTAATCGGCCAGATAATAGCGGCCTTGATGGCGAAAGACCAGGTCGATGAATCCCTTCATCAGGCCATGCAGTACCGAGGAGCCACCGGTCAGGGGCCGTAGGCCGGCCTCGGTGAGCAGGGGGTTGAGCCGCGCAAGATCGACTTGGTGCAGGGGGAAAAGAAAGCTGAGCTCTTTGATCCGGTCGCAGGCGGGCAACTGACCGAGGGCGCAGGCGCCGGGCAGAGGCGTCGCCAGCAGGTCGTCCAGCCAGTCGGCCAGGGCTGGCTGCCAGCGCGGATCAATCCCAGCTTGCTCCAGTTGGCGGCCGATCAGGGTGGATTGCTCCCTGGCCGACTGGCTGCCATCGATTTGTTCGAGCAGGGCGTGGAGACAGGTGCCCGCCTTGGGGCCGCGCGGAAAGGTGAAGATGGAGCTGAAATCCTCAGGCAGGGCCATGGCCGGGTTGTCCCATTCGTCCCGGTCCGCCGCCTCGGGCAGGTCGACGCCCGCGCTCAGGCGGGAGTAGCTGGTCAGCGACCAGCCGGGGCTGATCCGGCCTGGGAACAGGGCGGGGCGCAGTGGGGGTGTATCGTCCGTGGCCGCCAGGCGATGGCTGCCGAAGCTCTCGGGATAGGGCCTCAGTTCGAGCAGCAACTGTTCCTGGTTCATCGATTCCAGCTCACGGCGCAGGCTAGCGTCGTCTTCCGGACAACGACCCTGGTGCAGCAGACGGGCGGACGCGGTGCGCTCCATGCCGCTCACCCGACCCCAGCAAAACAAACAGCAGGATTTGGCGCGGGTCATGGCCACATAGGAAAGGCGCATCTCCTCGGCCATCGCCTCTTCCTCGGCCCAGCGCCGATGCTCTTGCTGGCCGCTGCCCAGGTCGAGAACCAGGCGCTGGTTGTCGCGGCGATGAAAGGCGAGGGGGCCGTCGGTGGCCGGTGTCCGGCTGGACCACGGAAAAGGCAGGACCACCACCGGAAATTCCAGGCCCTTGGCCCGGTGGATGGTGAGAATCCGGATGAGGTGCTCATCGTCTTCCAAACGCAGCAGTTGATTGTCTTCATCGGCGTTGGGGTGATCAATCTGGCGGTGCAGCCAGCGCAGCAGGGGGCCGGCGCCGTGACGGCCTGCCGGGCTGGCCTGGAGCAGTTCGGACAGGTGGAGATAGTTGGTCAGGCTGCGTCGGCCGCCTTTTTTGGCGGTCAAGCGCCAGGTCACCCGTTCGGTGGCGAGAAGATGCTGGAACATGGGCAGAAAACCCTGTTCAGTCCAGATCTGGCGGTAACGGATCAGGCCGCTCAGCCGTTCCTCCCACCCCTGCTCATCATCGGCGAGATGGCGTAGGGCCTCGCCGTCGCAGCCCATCAGGTCGGTCGTCAGGGCGGTGCGGATGGCCGCCGGGTCGGCGGGCGCAAGCAGGACCCCCAGCACCTGGGCCATGGTCTTTGCCTCCGGGGCGGCAAACACCGAGTCCTGACTCATGAAGGCGCAATTCAGGCCCCGGCAGTGCAAACCTTTGCGCATGGCCTCGGCTTCGCGGTTGGTGCGGGTCAGGATGGCGATGTCATCCGGCGTCAGGGGTTGGCCGGCGATGGCGGCCTGTCCCTGGCGGGCCGCTTCCAGGAGCTGGACCAAGGTCTCGGAGCAGAAATCGATTGATGCCCTGACCGCCTGCTCCTTGGCGATGGTTTTCGAATTGGGGCGCTTCAACCGTTCGCTGTCCAGTAAGAGACCGACCAACGGCGGCAGGGCTCGACCCTTGAACATCAGCGGCTGCGCCTTGGGCGGCTCGGCGGCCCGGACGGGCCGGAAGACTATGTCGTCCTTGAAGACAAAGGCGTCCTCGCGTCGGCGGAACAGGGTATTGATGGCCAGCACCATGGCCGGGGTCGCCCGGTGATTGACCCCGAGGGTGAGCCGGTTGTCCGGTTCAGTGGCTCGGCGGGCCAGGATATAGGCGAAGATGTCGGCCCCTCGGAACGAATAGATGGCCTGCTTGGGATCGCCGATCAGCAACAGGGCGCCTTGGTGGCGATAGATGCGGGAGAAGATCCGGTATTGGACCGGATCGGTATCCTGGAACTCATCGATCAGGGCGGCGGGATAGCGCGCGGCCAGCCGAGCGGCCAGGGCAGGCCCGCTCTCGGGCCGTTCCAGCGCCTCGGCCAGCCGGGTCAGCAGATCGTCGTAGGACAAAAAGCCCAAAGCGCGTTTGCGGCGATCGAGTTCAAGGCCGAGGAACTGCCGGGCCTGGTGCAGCACCTCCATAACGCGCATGCGCTCCAGGCGTTCTTGAAGCTTGAACCATTGGTCGAACAGAGTGAAAAAGGGGTGGCCGGGCGGCGTGCGTTTTGCCTTGGTATGGTTGGCCATGACCGAAGCGGCCAGCCGGTCGATCCTGTCAGGCAGCAGGAAAGGCGGGTCAAGGCATGCGGCCAGCTGGTCCATGGCGGCAATCAATTGCGGTACCCGGTCGGCCGGGCGATAGGTCTGTTCGCTTCTCTTGAGGCCAGGATCAGTGGTCAAGATGGAGCATACTTGTTGCCGTTCCCGGCGCCAGCCGTTGCGCACCTCGGCAAACAAGCGGAAGTTTTCCTCCTCCAAGGCCGAGAGTCCCTGCGGGTCGGTTTCCGGAATCAGTTCGCAGTCCAGTGTGGTGGCGGCCTGGCCCAGGGCCTTGAGTAGCCCGGCCGGAACGGTCCAGGTGGCGGCGGTCCAGGCCGCTTCCCCGTCGCTGACCGGGTAGAAGCGGTTGCGCCAGAAATCCTCGATCACCTGGAGCCGTAGGTGGGCCTCGCTGGTCAGCAGTTCGGCTTCAAAGGGCATGGCCGATTCAAAGGCGTGTTCTTGGAGGATACGCTGGCAGAAGGAATGGATAGTGTGGATGGCGGCCTCGTCCAGCCGCACCAGGGCGTCGGTGAGCCGCTGTCGGGCCGGCTCTGGCGGAATTGCGGTCAACAGGGCGGCAAGCTGCGGGTCAACGGCGCCAGTCCGGTTGTCCAGGTGGTCGAGGGCCTGGCGCAGCCGCTGGCGAATGCGGTCGCGCAACTCGCCGGTGGCCGCCCGGGTGAAGGTCAGCACCAGGATCTGGTCGATGGTCAGCTCCCGTTCAAGCAGCAGCCGGAGAAACAGCAGTGTCAAGGTGTAGGTCTTGCCGGTGCCGGCGCTGGCCTCCAACAGGCGCCAGCCGTTCAAGGGCAAGGTGAGTGGATCAAGCGGCCGCATCGTCGTCCTCCTTCAGATAGGCCAGGATTGGGTCATAGAGGTCGGTCAGGGCGATGAACTCCGGGGTGGGGGCAAAACGTTCCTGGGGAAAGCACAGGCGATAGGCCGGGTCGCTGCTCTCGCCGTTGCTCTGAAAGCCGCTTTCCCAAACCTGGCGTGCAGCATCAAACGGGTCTTTGCCGTAGCGTTGGGCCACGGCCCAGGCCAGGCTGGTCTCCGGGAAAAAGGGCAGAGGGGCGGACAGTCCCTGCCAGTAGAAGTCGAGCAAGAGGCGCAGGCGATGTTCGGCATCGGCTATCCGCGGCAGGGTGAGGCGCTGGACCAGGTCGTCGGGCCGGGCCGGGACGCGGGCCAGATGCACGGACTCCGGCGGCAACCCTTCCGGCGTCTGCAGGTTGAGAACCAGGTGCCGAACCAACAGGGCGATCAGGTCGGCCCCCTTGCGGGCGGCGGGCCGCCAGGCGATCTGGCCGGCGGAACAACAGCCGGTCAGCCAGCCGGTAAGCCGGAAGGGACCGATGGCGCGGTCGATGGCCACCGGTTCCAGAGGCTGGGCCATCAGGAGGCGGAGTTGGCAGGCGAACCGAGTGCTGTCGGCGGCGATCCTGTCAAACTCGCTCCGGCCGAAACCGTTGCGGGGCAGGCGGCCGCTGGTTTCCAGTTCGCGGTAGATCTGCTCGGCGCGCATCCCCTCCAGCAGGCCGGTCACCGTTGTCCGCCGCAGGAAGTACTGGTCCAGCCGGTCGAGGGCAAAGGACTCGTTCTCGGCCATGCCGAAATCCTTGTCCCGCAGGCGCAGGCCCATCACCCGCTCCAGGAAGAAGCGGGTTGGATGGTTCCAGAACCAGGCCAGTTGATCGACATCGACGCTCCGCCAATCGTCCGGTGGCGGCGGCAGGGCATGGGGGAGAAAGGGTGGGGCCGGGGTTTCCAGCTCCGCCGGCAGCCAGGCCGGATTGTAGCAAGCCGTGGCCGGGTTGCCGTCGAAACAGCGGCGGCTGAAGGGCTGCATTGGGTGCACAGTGGTGAGGTGAGCGGCAACCGTTGTCGCGGCCGAAGGCGGCAGGCAGCTTTGGTCGAGGTAGTCCCGCAGTTCCGAGACCACCGCCGAGGGGGGAACGATGGCCTCGTCGCGTTGGTTGCGACCTGTCCAGGACAGGTAGAGGACATCGCGGGCCGAGAGCATGGCCTCCAGAAAGAGATAGCGGTCGTCCTGGCTCCGGTTGCGGTCGCCCAGGCGCGGATGCGCCGCCATGAGGTCAAAGGCGAGGGGGTGCTGGCGG
>Ga0123354_10003155_pt1 | contig 22546 bp, 15 predicted proteins | sample TergutLab28metaG_2_FD_97872 | JGI IMG/M metagenome (GOLD analysis project Ga0123354, IMG submission 97872) | Labiotermes labralis P4 segment gut microbial communities from Petit-Saut dam, French Guiana - Lab288 P4 | ecosystem: Host-associated > Arthropoda: Insects > Digestive system > Gut ... | reverse complement strand
ATACCCAAGCGCCAGCGAGTTATCGCCGTATGCCGTGGCGTTCGCGCCAATCGCTATCGCGTTATTGCCCGTCCCGCCGTCGTTGTCCCAGTTGCTGCCGGTCCCGTTTACGGTGCTGTTCACACTGAAGTAGTTTATGAGTGAAGCGTCCGCAGCCGTCGGCAATAGCGCACTCGTCGGCATAATGCTGATGCCCGACGCGTTCGCCACTGCCTGCTCAACAGCCCAGAGCTGGCTGCCGTTGATGGCGTCCGTGCTGGAGCTATTGATCTGCCCGGCCGCCACGTTCTGGATCTGACGTTCAGCGCCGGGAGCGCCCACGCTCACCACTTGGCCAGGGGCCGGATTGCCGCCGGCGAAGTGATAAACAGTGCCCAAAAGGGTTACGCTCGGCGTCGGGGTAGCGGCCCGCGCCACGGAACCATTACCCAGAGCCACTGAATTGTCCAGGCCGGCCATGGCGTTGGAGCCTATGGCCGTGGAGTTGTTCGCGTTTATGCCCAGGTTGGCGTTCAGGCCGATCGCGACATCGTTGGCGCCGGTAAGGTTCATGCCGGCATTCGTCCCTAGGAGAATGTTGTTGAAGCCGTTAGCCCCTGCTCCGGCTTGGTATCCAAAATAGTCGTTGTAATCGCCGATGGAACCCGCACCCGCCAAGTATCCAACAGCGGAAGTCTGGTTGCCCGTGGCCTGCTGACCGGCGGCGAACCCTAACCATGTGGAATTGGCGCCGGTGGTGGTGTTGCCCGCCGAGGCCCCGACAGCGGTCACATTGGTGCCATTCGCGTACTGCCCGGCGCCATACCCCACGTAGGTGTCACTGTTGCCCGTGCTGTTCGCGGCGGCGTTATGCCCTATTCCAGTGATGTCGGTGCCGGAGGCGTATACACCGGCACCAGGCCCCACGGCAGTAAGGCCGCCGCCGGTGGCGTTCATGCCTGCCTGATACCCAATGGCCGCCGAACCGTCGCCTTGCAAGTAAGACCCGGCCTGGTACCCAACGACAGTGTCATTGGCGCCGGTGAGCCATTGACCCGCATAGGCCCCCACAGCGACGTTGTAGAAAAAACCAGTTCCGGTGGAGGTGGAGTTTTGGCCCGCGTAGGCCCCCACGGCGGTGACACCCCTACTGTTATCACCGGCATACGCTCCAAAAGAGGTGCTGAAGATGCCGGAGAGGGCGGAGGAAACGGGGTCAAGGCCGCCAGTGACATTCGTGCCGGCGCCCGTCCCGAAGGCAGTGGTGTAGTTGGCGATGACATTCGAGCCGGCGCCGGCCCCCACACCAATATTGCCCCGGCCGGTGACGTTCTGGCCGGCATCGGCCCCTATGGCGATGTTCAGGTACGTGCCGGTCGCGAAGCTATTATCGGTGGTATTGGCCCCCTGACCAGCGCTATCCCCTATGGCGACAGAACCCATGCCGTAGGCGGAGGCGTTATTGCCGATGGCCACGCTGCCGTAATGGGGTTGGAAAGCAGGGTTGGTGATGGTGGCCCCCCCCAAGGCCGCGGCGTTGTGCCCGATGGCTACGTCGCCATCACCCGAAGAGTTGGCTCCGTTGCCGATGGCGGTCGAGTTGGCGCCCGAAGCGTTGGCGTTATACCCCAACGCTGACGAGGCATTGCCCAAGGCGTTGGCGCTATACCCCAACGCCGTCGCGTAGCCGACACCGCCACCTGTGGCGTTGGCGTTATTACCCCCCACGGTGTTCGTGACGGAGGAGCCGTCAGGGGTGCCATCATTGGTGCCGGTGCTTGGCTCCAGGATCAAAGCGGAGGCGACGCTATGCGCTCCACCCACGAACAAGAACGCGATCAGGAGGTATTTCGCCACAGTACGAGAAAAAGCCTTCGGCTGCATAAATTTTACCCTCATAACCCGGATTTCAACGACAAACAGCGGTACGCCTTACTTCCTGCCGGTATAAAACCTACAAGCCCCTACACCGGCACGCAAGCGTCCCGTTTGAGGAGGCCATTACTTCCTTCAAATGCGGGCGGCGGACATCCGCCGCAAGAACATCTCGCAAACCGTAAACTCTATAATACTTGGTTAATATATGTCCATGTAAAAATCAAGCACCTTAATCTAAAAAATTAATTTCTAAAAAATCTTTTTGCGCGGGACAGTTTTCGTGTGGGACACTCTATAAATTTCCTGTGTCATTTTGCCCCAAGCTGTTTCTTTGTCCAAAATCGCCCCAGAATCGCGTTTGGCATTTTTCCATCCCTAAATACGAAAATTTCTTTTCAAAGACTTAGGGTCGGCTTTTCGGGGGGAATGTTTTAAACGGACCGGATTGCGGCGGTCTTGCGCCCAATCACGGCCGTAACCGACTTTTCGGGCGCAAGCGCGAATCCCCCGGAGAGCGAAAGCCCCAAAGCCTCCCCTGCCAGAGCCACGAACACGCTCTGGGCCTCAAGCGGAAATCCTCGCGTACCGGGCATAAGCCTTCGCGTCAGCGTGCCGGGCAGATCCCGCAGCGGCCCAATCAGCCGCCGCATGGCCTGATCCGCGAGCCACGTGCCGAAAAAGTCCATCACATAACCCTCAAAGGCCGATCCCCGCGCGAAAAGCTCCTGCGCGCGTGCCGGAAGCTTTGGCCCTATGGTTGCGGCCAAAAGCCAGACCTCGCCACATCCCGCGAGGCGCGACAAAAGATGCGGGCTTTGCCTTGCATACGGCTCGAACAGGTCCAGAAATCCGGCCAGGGTCACGGACTTTTTGAAAGAAACCGGATCGGCCAGGGCAAGGGCCTCGTCCCAAAGGGCTTGCGCGCGCAACGCCCCGGCCATGCCCTGCGCAAGATGCAATCGTTTGAGCAGCCGCGCGGGCAGCGCGTCCACGCCTGAAGTCACCGGCGGAATACCTGATTTAAGATGTTTCCGGGCAGCTTACCGATGTTTTTGAACATGTTCACGATCGAGCCCTCAAGCATCTTGGTTTTGTCGATGTTAAGCTTGGGGTCGTAAAGGGGGCCGCTTATACGCACAGGCACTGCCCCGGCATTGGGAATGTCCGCCAGGACGCTCAAATCCAGAGTCTCGTTATCCAGGCTGATCCAGCCGTCGCCCCGGGCGTTTACCAGAGGGCCGGTCATCGTGAGATCGCGGGTGACGGCCTGCCCGTCGCGAATGGAAAAAGCGGCCGCGAGTCTGGAAAATGCGACGCCCGGATCCGGCGCGGGGGTGGCGGAAGTCTGCTTGAGCCTCTCGTTCCAGCCGGTATCGGACGCCTCGACGGGCGCCCCGGACACCCGGCCCTCCGTGTCTTTCAAGCCCATCCGCCCATCCGCCACTTTAAGCGTGGCCTGGCCCAGGGCGTTTCGCGCAAGCGCGCGGTCCGTGGTTCCCCGAGTCTCCACATCCAACGAGAAATCGGCCGTTCCCGCGGAAAAAGCGCCGCCGCCCGCCAAATCCCACAAAACGAGCGGGACGGAAACGCCGCTGGCCCTGAGATTCGCGGAGGCTTTCAGCTCCGCGCCCCGCGCGTCCCCGCTCACATCCAGGCGGTACGGCCCCCCGTAAAAGGATGGGGAGGCGAGCCCCAAGCGGAAAACGCCGCCCTGGGCCGCAAACTCGCTCGTCGCGTTCTCCCACGCCAGACGGCCCCGCACCAGCCGCCCGAAGCGAACCGTGCCCTCGAGAGCGAGATCGCGAAGCCCCGACAGCGGCAGGGCTTCCTCCCGGCGTTTCACAGGCGCGCCGATCGGAGGCGGCGGGAACAGCCTGTCCAGATTAAGCGTATCCACCGAAAGATCGAGCTTCGTTTTCGCGCCGCCGAACCTGATCTGGCCCGTTATGATGGAATCGTCCAGAACGGCCTGGATGGAATGGAGCTGGATGTCCTTCATGGACCCTTTGAACTGCCCCGAGAAACGAGCGTGCTGCCAGGCCTGCGGCGCAAGCGCCGGCGGCAGGGAATATCCCAGGCGAAACGCCGCGCTTCGAGGATTAAAGAGAGGAATATCTATGTTGCCGGTCACCGCGAGGGCAGAGCTTGCTCCGGCGCGCGTGTTGCCCAGCGGCTGCGCGGAAAACGCCCCCCGGAAGGGAACCGACTCCAGGTTGCCCTCCACGCCGCTTATGCTCATGCCGCCCTTTTCCATATCGGCTTCGAACCGGCCGGACCACACGGCGCGGGCCAGCTTGCCGGGCGCGGTGAACGGCAGATCCACCATGTTCGTCACGTCAAGCTTCGGCTGACGATACCAGAGCGGCTTGCCGGAAGCGGCAAGTCCCGCCTGCCCCTTCAACTCCGTCTGGACGGAGCGCACCATGCCGGGCAGCTCCAGACGCGCCCCGCCGGATACGTCAAGCGCCGCCGCCTCGCGGGGATCTTCCCCGCCTTGCGCCTGCGCGGGCTTGACCGAAAAGCGCAGATTGGTCTGGGCTGAATTTACCGGCCAGGACCCGGCATCATCGGAGTCCAGAGAGATCGTCCCCCGCCCCATCGCAAGGTCCAGCTGGCCGCGCATCCCCTGCCAGAGCGGGACGTTTCCCTTTGCTACCGCCTCCAGGGTCAAACGGCCGTCCAGCGGCGCGCCAAGCTTGGGAAGCTCCGGCAAAAGCGCGCGAAGCCCCGATGCCTGCACCTTCGCGGCCGTAACATTAAACGACAGGCCACGACGGTCGGAATGGTCCTCAAATTCAGCCTGGCCGGTGATTTTGCCCCCGAGAACCGTGCCCGAAAACCCCTGGACCTTGATGTCGCCGGGCGCAATCTGCCCCGAAAGCGCCGCATCGTCCACATCCAGCCCAAAGAGCGTCAGGCGCTTGACCCCGATTTTCCCCTCCATGGGCCAAAGCGTTGCCGCGCCGGGCCCCTTTCCCGCCGCCTGGCGCAGGGCGTCCGCATCCAGCCGGTCCATCTGGAGGTCCAGGATGGTCCTGCCCCCGGCCCTGCCCGCAATTTTTCCCGTAATCTGGCTGCCGGCCGCCTTTACGGAAAGCCCGGAAAGTTCCAGAGAGGACCATGCGGACCGCCCCAAGGCGGGCAGACTAAAATCGGCCTGACCGGAACTCGCGCCGAGCATCTCCCATGTTTTCAACAGATCCGGCGAAAGCCAGCCCGGAGAGAACCCGCCACGGGGGAAATCCGCGACATTGGCGCGGATAGAGCCGGTTATGCCCGCTCTCGCGCTTTTTCCGGTCAAGGAGAGTTCGGCGAGCGCCGGCGGCGAGACGCCGCCCGGAGAATTCCCGGAAGATGCCGCCGGGAAGAGGCCCTGGACACGGGCTGTCGCGGAAAAATCGTAGGCGTCCTGTGGAATTGGAGTGGTTGCCGCGTCCGTTCCGCTCTTTCCCGCAACGATCCGAACATCCGCTGTCATCAAGGCCTGCGAGGCCTTAACGGAAACGGGATACAGCCTAAGAGCGCCGTCCTGGCCCTGGACGGTCATCTCCAGGTTGTCTATGTGGTGGGGAGGGGTCCCCAAACGAAGGTCAGCGCCTGCGATGCGCCCGCGGACGGTTTTCGGAAAAACCGGAGGATTTCCTCCGCCAAACTTTGATGCGAAAACGGCCGTGAGCCAGGGCGTAACATCCATGCCAGCGGCCGTAATGTCGAAGGCCACGTCGCCTTTGACGTTGTTGGCCGAACCCTCGAAATGCCCCGTCCCGTCTTGCAAAACGACCTTATCCGCCAGCCAGCCGGCAGGCGTGATCGCAAGTGAAAGCGCGGCCGTAATGTCCCCCGCAATCGCCGGACGCGTTACGGAAGATGCCTCCTGCGTCTGCAAGGTTCCGAAATCAAGCCCCGCAAGCTTGGCCCACGGGCCCTGGCGCGCCCCATGACCTTCGAGCTTCAGGGCAATGTAGGGGCTTTCCCCATAGAGTCCGGCGGCGTTGACCTGCCCGGAAACATACGCCCCCAGGCCATCAAGCGTCAGGTCAGCCACCTCCACAGCCCCTTCTCCGCCATGCACTTTGGCACGCCCGGAAAAAGCCACCCTCCCTGCCTTGGCGTCCTCCGCCCCGCCTTCTCCGGTTGTCCCGGCAGACGGGGGGAGCATGAACCAACCGGAAAGAGCCGATGACTGTATGAATACCTGCGCGTCTGTATCTCCGCCGTAGTCGCCGGTTCCCTGTGCGGTGAGTTCGCCGGCTATTCTCCAGGGATCCACAGCCGCGCGGCACGAAAGAGAGAAGGCGAACGGCCTGGAACGGCTGGAACTTAAAGTCAAACGATCCAGGTGCAGGCTGACGCCTGTTTTACGGTCAACGTAAGAGACCCGCGCCTCCCACAGCCTAACTCCCGTGGGCAGACTTTCCACTGTCCAGCCCCCTGGAATTTGCGTTGCGGAAGCATCGTCTTTTGCCGGGACGCGCCAATTTGTCCGCCCATGCTCGTCGCGACAGAGGTTCAGGTTCGCCTTGGCCAGCGCGATGGAGTCCACGACCACCTTTTTCCGGACCAGGGCGGGCAGGCTGACCTCCAGAGTCGCCGAGGAGGCCTGAAGCAGTGGTTCCGGGCCAAACGCGGGATCATTGGCCACAACCACGGAGCCGATACGCAGCCCGAACCAGGGGATAAGCGTCAGTTCCACATCACCTTGGATGTCCACCGGACGCGAAAGCGCCGCGGTCAGAGCGGCCTTGGCCTGTGCCCGCAAGAAATCCTGGCCGATCATCTTGCTTGCGGCCAGAGGCAAAAAATAGGCGAAAGCCGCAGGAATCAGGATCCAGAGTAAAACCACCCGCCAGGAGATCCCTGGACGGGGGACGGGAGGTTTAGTGCGGGCGCGCATGACTGTAGTATTAAGCCGGAAAGTACGGCTGGCTGATACGTGTAGCGCCTTCCCGAACCAGATTCAAGCCGCGCGCGTTTCTCATCACAGCCCAAGGAGCGCATAGACGGAGTCCATGTCCAAGGCGTAACGCACAACAGATGCCAGCCGATCCAGGGATTCTTCCAGGCCCCGGCCGAACGCCCCTTGCGCGCCCGCCGATTCGTCCAGAAGCGGCAATCCTTTTTTTGCGCGCAGGCTGTTCAGCCACCAGCGCCGGAAGCCGTCCGCATCAAACACTCCGTGCAAATACGTGCCCCACACCCGCCCCGGCCAACCCCAGGCCATGACGTCCCCTTCCCGGCCGCGACCGGCATCCTCCCGTACAGCCAAAACCGGAGCCTCTGGCGCATTTTCACCTGCCCCGGTGATTGCCCGGGTGACTCCATGGTGGATCTCATACCCGTCAAGCGAGAATCCGGACGGCATGTGCCTGGCTGTGGTACGCAAAAGCGTTTTCTCCTCCACGAGTTGCGTGGCAAGGGGCAGAAGTCCAAGTCCCTCCTGCCCGCCAAGGTTCGATTCCAGCCCCAAGGGGTCGGCGATGGTCTTGCCAAGCATCTGAAGGCCCGCGCAGATGCCCACCACCTCGCAGCCTTTTCCATCCGTTGTGCGGGCCACCGTGGCCACAGCGGCCGCCAACCCGCGTTCACGCAGGTAGGCCAGGTCAGCCAAGGTGTTCTTGCTGCCGGGCAGGATCACCGCATCCGGCGCTCCCATCTCTTCCACGGCGCGCACGACCCGAAGCCCCACGTCCGGCTCCCGGGCAAGGGCGTCAAAATCCGTAAAATTGGAAATATGGGGCAGGTCAAGGACCGCTATGTCCAGGTCACGCGCGGCGCTCCCCACGCATCTTCCGGCCGTGAAGCTCACGGAGTCCTCTTCGGGCAGCCCTAAGTTTTCGATATTGGGCACCACGCCCAGCACAGGTTTTCCTGTGAGATTTTTCATAAACACAAGCGCTGGGTCCAGAAGCGCGGCATCGCCCCGGAAGCGGTTCAGAATAAAGCCGCCCACACGGGTGCGCTCGGCCTCTGAAAAAAGCTCCATTGTTCCGGCGAGCGCCGCGAACACCCCTCCCCGGTCAATGTCCCCCACCAGAAGCACCTTGGAGGCGGCATACGCCGCCATGGCCATATTCACCATGTCGTGAGACTTGAGGTTCACTTCGGCCGGACTGCCCGCGCCCTCCAAAATCACCGCGTCAAAATCCGAGGCCAGGCTATCGTAGGCTTTTTGGGCCGAGCGAAACGCCTTGGGCTTATAGGCTATATACTCGCCCACGCGCATGTTGCCCACAGGTTTGCCCATGACAATCACCTGTGAGCCTGTCTCGGAGGAGGGCTTGAGCAACACGGGGTTCATGCGCGCCTGCGGGGCCAGACCACACGCCAGAGCCTGAAGAAATTGCGCGCGCCCCATTTCCTCACCCCATGTGGTCACGCAGGAGTTGAGCGACATATTCTGAGCCTTAAACGGCGCCACGCGTACCCCATCCTGCTTGAGTATCCGGCACAGCGCCGCCGCGATCACCGTCTTGCCCGCATTGGACGACGAGCCCTGGATCATAAGCGCCGGGGTTTTACGCCGCCGGGCGGCACGGACAATTCCAGGCGTCAGAATGGCGCTCATGGCGTCCGCGAACCGCGCGTTATCGTCGCGGGAACGCACGGCCACCCGGAAAAAACGGCTGTCCAGGCCCTCCATGTTGGAACAATCCCGGATGGCGATCCGCTTCTGAAGAAGCCTTTCGCGCACAGTGGCGACATTGGGCTCCATGAGCCGGCACAAGAAATAATTGGCCTGACCCGGCCAGACCGTAACGCCAGGCAGCGCCGTCATATCTTTAAGAAGTTCTCCCCGGAGCTTCGCCACGGTTTTGCGGGTGAACGCCTCAAAAGCGCGGTCGGCCACGGCGCGCGTCCCCACGGCCTGGGCCAGCGTATTGACCGACCACGGCGAAAGCTGCGCCCGCACCATGCCGGCAAACTCCAGGGAAGCGGCGGCCAGGCCCAGACGCAATCCCGCAATGGCGAACATTTTTGTGAGAGAGGCAAGCGCCACCACATTGTCCGGCCGCTTGGCGAAGAGGCTCTCGAATCCCTCGACAAAAGAGCCGAACGCCTCGTCTATCACAAAAAGACAATCAGGATGCGTGCAGGCAAGATCGCGCACCGTCCGGGCCGGGACATCCAGACCAGTCGGATTGTTGGGCCTGGCAAGCACAACCACCGCCGGACTTTTGAGCGTCTCGGAAAGCCTCACGGGGTCGAGGATGAAATTTTCCTCTTCCCGAAGGGGTAAAGCCGTAATCTCCATTCCGGCCCGGGCACAGGCCGTCCTGTAGTCGCAATAAGCGGGGACGGGGATCACGGCCCGCGTATAACCGGCCCTTTTTGCGGCGCGGGTCACGGCAAAAAGAAGATCGCTTGTACCGTTGCCGGCCACAAGCTCCGCCTGGGGAACGCCATAGCGCTTTGACGCCGCCGCCAAAAATTCCCGGCACAGAGGGTCTGGATAGTGGACGAGTTCGCAAACGGCCGAGGCGATGGTCGTACGCAGCCAATCGGGCGGCCCCACGGGATTTATGCTGGCGGAAAAATCCAGGATTTCCGAATGATGGCAGCCCAGACGCAAGGCCTGCCCGCGAACATCTCCGCCGTGGGGGAAATCTGTCATACGTTCTCCGGGGCGCACCGTACTTTCTTCGGGGCCGGGCTGTCCATCCTGCCAAGCCTGGATAACTCATGAAGATTGCCGGTTTCACCTGACGATGAACCATATCGTCACGGCGCAGAGCATCACTGCCGGAAAGAGACTGGCTCGCGCGAAAAGTCCGCGCGCCCACGAGAGTGACAGCCCGCGCATGAGCTTCCAGGCGGGCCAGGGCATGATCCAGAGAGTGACCGCTGTGGTCAGAGCGATAAGCATCGGCGGAAGTCCGGCAGGGGAGGCTTTAAGCGCCACAAGGGCGCAAAATGTTGCCGCGCAAAGCGTCACGAAGCCCACCTGGGCCGCGCGCGTGACCCCAAGCGCCACGCACAGCGTCCTGGCTCCCTGAGTCTCATCTCGCTCCCTGTCGAACCAGTCAGCGGGAATGTTCTGGCCGCCGATCTCCCACAAAAAATCGGCGCGACCGCAAGCATCACAAGCCACCAGCGCGCGTGTGCATCCACGGCCAAAACAGCGGCCGCGCTACCAAGCGTCTTGACCACCCCGTGTATGAGCGTCCGCAGAAACGTCACTTTGAAGAGTCCGCAATAGATTACCTCCAACACGCAGCCGCCGAGCATTATCCAGGCGCATACCGGATTTAACGCCCAGGCTCCGGCCAAGGCGGCGATGGTCCAACCCGCGGCCCAGACCAGCCCAGTCCGAAAAGAAACAAGCCCCTGGGCTATGGGATGGCGGGCATAGACCGCCTCCAGACGTTCTTTGGCGTCCCACCGACCGGCGAGGAAGTTGGCCCGGTCGGTCCGGTAATCGGCCAGGTCATTGACCGCATAGACAGCGGTGTATCCGGCGAACACGGTAAAAAGCCCAAACCCCATGACGGTAGGCGGAGGGAGATGCCCAAGCCAAAGCATGGCCACAGCCACAGGCATGGCCATATCCAGCAGGGCATGCGGGGTGCGCGACAGGGCGAAAAGGAGCGTGAGGCGTCTCATGGCGCTTACGCGCTTGCCCGTTTTACAGCCACGCCAAGCATGGTCAGGCGTGACTGACGGTATCCGGGCAACAGGTCCAGGCCCGCCTCGCGCAAAGATTCCTTGAATTCAAGGGGATAAAAGCGTCCCTGTGCCGGATGGGCCACAATGTGGCGCAACACAGCGCCCGCATAAAGGTCTGGAAAGATCTCCTCAATGTAGAACGCCCCGCCCGGACGCAGCACCCGTGCCACTTCCGCGATTGCCTTCGGCCAACCCTCCACGTGATGGAGTATCCCAAAATTAAAGACCGCATCGAACCGGGCGGACTCAAACGGCAAATCTTCCGCGTTCCCCTCTGCCACTTCGGCGATGCTCTGTGCCAGACGCTTCCTGGCCAGAGCGAGCATAGCCGGGTCAGGATCCAAGGCGGTAAATTTTTGCGGAGTAAAAAGCGTCATGATGATCCGCGCTCCAGCCCCGTTGCCGCAGCCGATTTCGAGCATGTCCCCGCCGGGAGGCATGGGGCGTATGGCGCGCCATTGCCGTGCCTGCCGGCGCTGCACGAAACGGCGTATAAAAGAATTGCAAAAGAAGCGTTCGGGCCAGTTGACGAGCATACCGACCTCCTCTGCAGAGACTTCTGATTCCTCCATCACATGACGAACCTCGAAAAAAGAGTCAAGGACAAAAGGTTTTCCCATGAAACTTGTACGGGTGCAGCCCCTGGCTTGCCAAATGGGGATTCTTTTGGCACAGCCAAGCTAAACGAAGTGAGGTTGTATGGATTTTGTGCTCATTCGCAGAGCGATTTTGTCTGTCACGGATAAGTCCGGTCTTGCCGAATTCGCGGCGTTTCTTGCCGCGAACGGTGTAGAATTGATCTCCACCGGCGGCACGAAGAAGGCCCTGACCGACGCCGGTCTTACAGTCACGGCTGTGGATCAGGTCACGGGGTTTCCCGAAATGCTTGGCGGCAGGGTCAAAACCTTGCATCCTAACATCCATGCGGGGATTCTTGCCGACAAGGACAACCCCGAACACCTGGAAACCCTGGCCAAGTTCGGGCTGCGGCCCTTTGATCTTGTCTGCGTCAATCTCTACGATTTCGCCAAGGCCAGAGAGGCCAAGGCCACCTTGCGGGATGCGGTGGAACAAATCGACATCGGCGGCCCCACGATGCTTCGGGCCTCAGCCAAAAATTTCCACTCCGTTTTGGTTGCGCCGCAGCCTAAGCACTACGGCCGCATCATGGCGGACCTTACGGTTCATGGCATGAAGGCGTCTTTTGCGCTTCGTCGCGAGATGGCCGTGGAGACCTTCAAGGCCACATCCGCATATGACGCCATGATCGCCGAATATCTGGGACAGGCGTCCTAGATCGGAGGGAAACCATCGCGACTAAGGTTCAAGGCAATATTGAGGGGCTGAAATCCAGCCAGTTGAAGGCCTTGGAGCGCCTGTACGCCCGGCGCTACCCAGCCAAGGGCGGCTACACCCTGGACCAGGCACGGGAACTGGCCGCCATCTCCTTTGGCATCGGCCGTCAAGTGGGGCTTTTGATTGACCGCAAAGGCCGCCCGGATATGGTTCTTGTGGGCGAGCCTCATGCCATCTACATTCCGGAGTTGGCCCGCTCGCGCCTGGGGGCTGGACGTTTGCGCGGCGTACGCCTGCTGCATACCCACCTGACCGAGGCCGGGCTCGATCAGGAAGATCTCACGGACCTTCTTTTTTTGCGCCTGGATTCTGTGGCCGCCCTCACGGTGGACGAATCGGCTTTGCCGTCGAAGCTCCATCTGGCCCATTTGACGCCGCTTACTGATCCAAAGGCAGGCGGCAAGCCCTGGGAACTTCTGCCGCCTGTGTCCTGGGACAAGTCCGACATGGATCTGGCGGCGCTCACGCAGGCCCTGGAAGATGAACTGGCCCGCCTGGCCCAGTCTGCCGGTCCGGTCACGGCCGCCGCGGGAACTTCCGAGGAAGGGGTGGCCGGACGGGCGGTACTGGTCGGCGTGGGGAGCGCCTCGCGCCTGGATTTGGAGGCCTCCCTGGAAGAACTGGCCGCTTTGGCCAAGACAGCCGGGCTCTCCGTAGCCGGACGGGTGGTGCAGCGTGTTGGGCAGGTGAATCCGCGCACCATCATCGGCAATGGCAAGCTCTCCGAACTTGAGATTCTGGCTTTGTCCACCGGGGCCTCGATACTCGTCTTTGACGGTGAGCTGACCCCGGCGCAGATGCGAAATGTGGCCGCGCTTACCGAGCGGAAAATTTTGGACCGCACGCAGCTTATTCTCGATATTTTCGCGCAACGGGCCATCTCGCGCTCGGGCAAGCTCCAGGTGGAGATGGCCCAGCTCAAATACACGCTCCCAAGGCTTGTGGGGAAAAACCCGGCCATGAGCCGCCTCATGGGCGGCATTGGCGGACGCGGCCCGGGCGAAACCAAACTTGAGACAGACCGCCGGCGCGTCCGCGAACGCATAACCCGCATCAAACGCGAACTTTCCGAACTGCGCCGCCAGCGCGCCCAGGTCCGTGACCGCAGGGCCAAGGCGGGGCTGCCCATCGTGTCGCTTGTGGGCTACACCAACGCGGGCAAATCAACGCTTTTGAACACCTTGACCGAATCGGGCGTACTGGCCGAAGATAAACTCTTCGCCACCCTGGACCCGGTAAGCCGCAGACTGCGCTTCCCCGAGGAGCGGGAACTGGTGCTGACAGACACGGTGGGTTTTATCCGCGATCTGCCCAAGGAGTTGAAAGAGGCCTTCCAGGCCACCTTGGAGGAACTTGAAAGCGCGGACCTGCTCATCCTGGTGGCTGATGCGAGCCATCTGGAATTGGCCGGGCAGGTGGAGGCCGTGGAAACGATTCTCACGGAGATGGAGCTTTCCGCGCGGCCCAGACTCCTGGCACTGAACAAATGGGACGCCGCTTCCGAGGAACGCAAAGCCTGGGCGCAAAACCGCTATCCAGAGGGCATACCCATTTCCGCTATGAGGCGGGAGACGTTGGAACCCTTGGTCGCGCGGATTATAGACTGCCTGAACTGGAAAAAAGAGGTTGCCAGAGACCGGCAAAGCGAATAAACACAACCTTTCCCCGTGCCGGGGTAGCTCAGTTGGTAGAGCAGGGGACTGAAAATCCCCGTGTCGGCAGTTCAATTCTGTCCCCCGGCACCACGAATTTAAGGGGTTACGGTGATACGCCGTAGCCCCTTCCGCTTTTTCAAAGCTTGACACGCTTCCCAAAATGCTTAAAAGACGCCTCTGCGCAATAGCGCTACGGCATGACCGCCTGGAGCGAGGGACAGCTGCAATCCCCGCCATCTCATCAGACCGCCCCTGCCGACCGACCCCGATTCCCCGTTGAGCCTTCCTGACCGTGTACAGCAGCGTAACGCGTCATGCGCGCTCACCGCTTTGCAACACGTACTAAAGGACTTATTTTGCACTTCGACTCTTTTGATTTTCATCCGTCTCTTTGCGCGGCCATAAAGGCCCAAGGCTACGAATCTCCTACCCCCATCCAGAGCCAGGCCATCCCCCATGTGGCCCAGGGCCGCGACGTGATGGGTCTGGCCCAGACCGGAACCGGCAAAACCGCCGCGTTTTTATTCCCCATCATTGACCGCTTTCTGAAAAATCCACATCCGCTGCGCGGATCGGCCAGGGCGCTCGTGATCGCTCCCACCCGCGAGTTGGCCGAGCAGATCCATGACGCCGCTAAAGCCTATACGCGCGGGATGCGTTTTCGCTCGGTCACTGTCTATGGCGGCGTGGGAATGAGCCCGCAGACCGCCAACCTGCGGCGCGGCGCCGACCTTGTGGTGGCCTGCCCAGGCAGACTCCTCGACCACATAAATCAGGGCCATGCCGATCTGTCCGGCGTGGAGGTCCTGGTGCTGGACGAAGCCGACCACATGTTTGATATGGGCTTTCTGCCGGACATCAGAAAAATTCTCTCGGCGCTTCCGGTTAAACGCCAGACGCTCCTCTTTTCGGCCACCATGCCCGAATCCATCCGGGGACTGGCCAACGAAACCCTGAAAGACCCCGCCGTAGTGCGCATCGGACGCGACGCCCCGGCCCAAACCATCGACCAGTGCCTCTATCCCGTGCCGCATCATCTCAAGACAAAGCTCTTGCTCTCCATCCTTGGGGCCACCGAGGGAGGTTCCGTACTGGTCTTCACCCGCACGAAGCACCGCGCCAAGCGCCTCTCCGAACAGCTCTCCAAGTGTGGCCACGCTGCGGCCTGTCTCCAGGGCAACCTCTCTCAGAATCAGCGCCAGAAAGCCATGGAAGGCTTCAGGGACGGCCGCTTCCGGGTGATGGTGGCCACCGACATCGCCGCCCGAGGCATTGATGTCTCCCGCGTGGCCCACGTGGTGAATTACGATCTGCCCGACACGCCGGAGACCTATACCCACCGCGTGGGGCGCACAGGACGCGCCGAACGCGAAGGCCAGGCCCATTCGCTGGTCACAAGCGACGACGTCTCCATGGTGAGGGCCATTGAGCGGCTTTTGGGCAAACCCATCGAACGCCGCCGCGTTGACGGTTTCGACTATGCGGCCCCGGCCCCGGAGCGCGACCGTGAATTTGAACGTCCGCCCCTGCCCAGACGCCCCATGGCAAACGCGCGTGATCGCCGTCCGCGGCAAGAATCCAGAACGGGCCATGAAACTCCCGCGTCAGGCACGCGCGACCGCCGGACTCCATCACGCCCCGCCAAACAGGGCACAGGCTTCTACGGCCACGCGGCCAACGGTGAAATAAGCGGCAACCGCTACCCAGCCTCCAAACCGGACGTAAACGGCAACGTGGGCGTCCACCCCGGGAACACCCGGGTCAGACATCCGCACCGGGATAGCCGGGCCGCATAAGTAGTCTGCCTGGGTTGGGGTTCTCGCCATCGGATTCGGATATATTTGAAGAATACCCTTCATCCGCATGGCTGCGAACCCCGCCCCAGGCCTGTCCGCACGGACGTGGACGAAAAGACTTTCCAGCCTCCCGCGTCCTGCCGCAATTGGCGGGCGGCGAAGCTGTGCGGGAGTGAGCCGGGTAAGGATCGTCTTCAAATCGATCCGTCCCGGCTCACCAAGCATAGTTGAGCCGCCAGGGCGAACCAGTTGGATGATTGCGCTCTGAATAGCGTCAGGGTATGGACGGCAGCGTCCTCTTGGCGGTATTGGATGATGCCCCCTGAAGGAAAAGAATCCGGCCTCGCGAAGGCTGAAACGGGATGCCATGCGTAAACTTTCTCTTGTTCTCATAACGCTTTTCGCGCTTGTGGCGATTGGCATACTCGCGGCGGGCGCGGGTCTGGTCGGCGTGTATCGCTGGGCGTCGAACGACCTGCCGGATTTCAAGAGTCTGACGGAGTATCATCCTCCCGTAGCCACCATCGTCTATACCCAGGACGGCAAGGTACTGGGCAATATCTTTTCCGAAAAGCGCTTCATGGCGAATTTGAGCGAAATGCCGGCTTTTCTGCCCAAGGCCTTTCTGGCCGCCGAGGATTCCTCGTTCTACGAGCATGACGGCGTATCCCCGACAGCCATTGCCAGAGCCTTTTTGAAGAACCTGTTCTCCGGGAGCGTCCGTCAGGGAGGCTCCACCATCACCCAGCAGGTGGTCAAACGGGTCCTGCTCACCCCGGAAAAGAAGTACACGCGCAAGATCAAGGAAGCCCTTCTGGCCTACAAGCTGGAGCGCTACCTGACCAAGGACGAAATCCTCACCATCTATCTGAACCAGATATACCTGGGGGCCAAGGCGTATGGCGTGGAAGCCGCCGCGCGCACCTATTTCGGGGTGCATGTGGGGCAGTTGACGCTGGCTCAGGCGGCCATGCTGGCCGGTCTGCCCCAGGCCCCCACCCGCTACAGCCCTCTGCGGGATCTCGATGCGGCCAGAACCCGCCAACACTACGTTCTGGGCCGTATGCAGAAGCTTGGCTGGATTACCCAGCAGGAATACGACGCCGCTCTCAAAGAACCGCTGGTCTTCAAAAGCATGGAGGAATCCACCTGGGGCGTGGGGGCCTATTACCTGGAAGAGGTTCGCCGCTGGCTTGTGGAACGCTTCGGCGAAGATATGGTCTATACGGGCGGACTCAAGGTGACGACGGCCTGCGACCTCTACCATCAGGAAAACGCGGAAAAAGCCCTGAAGGACTCCCTGCTGGCGCTGTCCAAGCGCCAAGGGTATCAGGGTCCCATCGAATCACTGTCCCCGGACAAGTGGAACGATTTTCTGACGCATCAGGACATAAAGCCCGACCAGCCCGCCAATGGCCAGTGGATCAAGGCTCTTGTCACTGGGTCCTCCAAACAGGGACTTACGGTTAAATACGGCCAGCACACGGGCCTTATCGTCGCCGGCTCTCTGGGCTGGACCCGCGGAAAAAGCCCCAAAGCGGGGGATGTGGTCTGGGTATCGCTCGCGCCGGCGCGTCAGGCGGCAAAGCCTAAAGACGTCAAAGGCAAGACGCCCGCGGCCGCCGCCGAAGAATTTATCCTCCAGCAGGAGCCGGAGGTCCAGGGAGCCATGGTTTCCATGGACCCGGTCAGCGGCGAAGTAAAGGCCTGCGTGGGCGGCTGGTCTTTTGAGAAGAGTTCGTTCAACCGCGCGACCCAGGCGCTTCGGCAGTGCGGCTCCACCTTCAAGCCCATCGTCTATTCCGCGGCCATTGACGAGGGCATGACCCCGGCCACCATGGTCCTGGACGCCCCCTTCGTCTATGAGGACCCCGTCACGCACAAGATATGGAAACCCGAAAACTTCGGGGGCAACTTCCTTGGAGCGATCACCCTGCACGAGGCGCTCATGAAGTCCCGCAATCTGGTCAGCGTCCGGGTGGCCCAGACCATCGGCATCCAGAAGGTCATCGCCCGCGCCAAGGATATGGGCATCGACTCCGATCTGCCGCCCTACCTGCCCATTGCACTTGGCGCGGCCGCCGTGCGCCCCATCAACCTCTGCCAAGCTTACACCTGTTTCGCCAATGGCGGCAAATCGGTAAAGCCCCGGTTCGTCCTCTCGGTGGTTGGCCCGGACGGGCAGACGCTCTATAAATCCGAGCCCGAATACCACGAGGCCATGTCTCCCCAGACCGCCTTCGTCATGACCGGCATGTTAAAAGAAGTCGTGCGCGCCGGGACCGCCGCCAGAGCGGCCTCTCTGGGCAAGCCCATGGGCGGAAAAACAGGAACCACAAACGACTCGAAGGACGCTTGGTTCATCGGTTTCACCCCTGCCCTACTCACCGGCGTCTATTTGGGATTTGACCAGCCCCGGTCCCTGGGCAAAAATGAAACAGGCGGCTCCGCCGCTTTGCCCGCGTTCATCGCATACCGTCAGACCGTGGAACACCTCTATCCCGTCGCGGATTTCCAGCAGCCGTCAGGCATTGTTTTTGCGAGTGTGGACGGCATTTCCATGCCCGAGAAGGAAGGGCAACAGAACCTCTTTGCCGGCGTCGTCGGCGGCGGCGAAGAAAACAGCAACCCCAACTTTTCGGATCCCAATGCCCCAGTTGTCACCGGCGAAGATCTGATGAAGCAGATGTACTAAAGGACCGCTATGGAACGCGATACGCAATTTTCCGCCGCTCTGAAAATGATCCGGGAAACAGCCCGCGAGATCCGCCGCCTGGAGGCGGATGCCCAGCAGGCCCTGCACGGTCAGGGAGATACGGCTGTCCACCGCGCGAATCTCGTCGAAAAATGTGAACTTTTGGCCGATCTGCCGCAGCGCGTCGAACCCCTTCTCAAAGGTGACGACCCCGCCGCGCGCAAGCTGCTTGATGGCCTCCAAGACTTCGCCCGCCGCGCCGATATGGCGCTTAACCTGGAAAGCGTCTTTTTTATGGGCGCGCTTCTCTACCCCGACGACTACCAAGACGGCGATCCAAACGACCTGGAACGCTTTCTAGCCAGCTTCATGTAAGACTTTTGGTCCCGCCGCGCGCAAGCGACACGAGTATCCCAAGCACGGCAAGCCCCGCTGCGAAGGTCATGGCCGCGTCAAACCCAGCCCGGCTGAACGTAGCCGCGTTTCCAAAGCCCACGGCCGCGACGCCGCTAAACGCCTCATACACGGCCCCCGCCGCCGCAATGCCCGTGACCATGCCCAAGGTCCGCACCAAGCCCATGATGGCCCCGGCTATGCCGCTCTTTGCCGGGGGCGCGCTCCCCAGCACAGCGTTGTTGTTTGGCGCGATAAATATCCCAAAGCCCAAACCCAGCACGCACTGGTTTACGAAAAAATGCGCGAGGCTGGAATCAGCAGTCAGAAACGTCTGCGAATAGAGCCCGCACGCGGCCAAGGTCATGCCGACGCTCGTCAAAAGCGCATGGTTCATCCGCTCGGAAGCCAGACCCGCAAATGGGGCCACAAAGGCCATCGCCAACGGCTGTGCGGCCATGATGAGCCCCACGCGCATGGGAGAAAAGCCGGCCACGCGCTGCAGAAAAAAGGGCAGCATGAAAGCGTTGGTCAAAAGGGCCATGAAGGAAAGAAAAGAAGCGATATTGCCGACCGTTAAGGCCCTTATGCGGAAAAGCGACGGATCCACCACCGGATGCTTGGCCGTAAGCTGGCTGCGCGTAAAAAGCGTCAGCGCCACGCAAGCCAGCGCCCACGCGCCGAGCGTCCGGGGATTCATCCATCCCCAGGAGCCGCCCCGGGTGATGCCCATGACGAGACTTACGATCCCCACGGCATACAAGGCCGCCCCGAAAAAATCGAAGCGTTCCGGGCTTGGGTGTTTGTCCTCGGGCAGTATGCGCCACACGAGAATCATGCCCAGAATACCAATGGGCACGTTGACGTAAAAAATGGACTGCCAGCCAAGCGTCCCCACCAAAAAACCGCCCAGGGACGGTCCGGCCAGCGAGCCGAGCGACACCACCATGCCGAGCATCCCCAAAGCGCGGCCGCGCTCGGAGCCGGGAAAGCTCATCATGATGATGGCCGGGCCATTGGCCATAAGAAGCGCCGCGCCAACGGCCTGGAGGGTTCTGCCCGCCACGAGCCAGGAAAAGCCCGGAGCCGCCCCGCACAAAGCGGACGAAAAGGCGAAAAGGAAGAACCCCAGAAAGTATTTACGCTTGCGCCCCGTCATGTCCCCCAGTCGCCCGAAAGCGGGCAACAGACAGACGATGGTGAGAAGATAACTGAGGAGAACCCACTGGGCCACGGGCGGAGCGGCATGGAAACGGGCGGCTATGGTGGGCAGGGCCACGTTGACGATGGTTCCGTCCAGCGTGGACATGAACGTGCCTGTGGCCGAGACGCCAAGGCACGCCCAGCGTTTGCCCGCATACGGATTTTCAGGGGGAGACGCCGCCATAGGGGCCACGCATTACGCCCTTTGGCAGTCAGAGGCAATCGGAGCGGGTTTGACGTGCCCTGTCCCTTACTGTTATCTATATTTCTATATTTTAGGTTCCCTCATCCGCTGGAGACCACATGAGTGACATCAAGCTATTCCGTTTCGCTAAAGACCATGCCGAAGAGTTAGCCGGGCGCTCTGCCTTGGTGGAACGCGAACTCCATGATCTCATGGAAAAGCACATGAAATGCTTTCTTGGCATCCATTTTGTGGCCCATGAATACAGTACCGGCAAAAACCACAAAGGCCGTATTGATTCCCTCGGTCTGGACGAAAACTACTGCCCGGTCATCATTGAGTACAAGCGACACAGCAACGAAACCGTCATTAACCAGGGCTTATACTATCTGGACTGGCTTCTTGACCATAAAGCTGAATTCAAACTGCTTGTAATGGAGCGTTTCGACAAAAAGATTGCGGATGACATCGAGTGGGGCGGTACGCGCGTACTCTGCGTGGCTGGTGACTTCACCAAATTCGACGAACACGCTGTTGCCCAGATTGGCCGCAATATTGAACTGATCCGCTACAAATATTTTACTAATGATTTACTCATGTTAGAATGGTTAAACCCAGTCAAATCCGAAGGAACTGTCGGACTACCACGGGCTGACTCAGAGCAAACCCCTCTTAACGAGGCGTCACTGTCTCAGAAGAAAAAAGAGCAAACTTTTTCCGATAACCTCGCCTGTATTTCCGGTTCATTTAAGACATTGTTCGAGGACGTTTCGTCCTTCATTCTGTCATTGGGTGATGACATAAATGCAAAGCCAGTCAAATATTACATGGCCTTCAGCCGTCTGAAAAATTTTGTCTGCTTGGCAATTTTTCCGCAAGAACCGCACCTAAAGTTGTGGGTCAAGCTGCCATCAAAATCTGTTGCGGAAGAAAAAGGCTTTATCCGCCATGTCCACAATACTGGGCACTGGGGAACAGGCGATGTGGAAATCATCATCCGCGATGAGACGACCTTTAAGAAAGCCAAGCCCCTGATCGAACGTGCTTACCAGGAAAATTGACGCGAACCTACGCCACGAAAAACGCTTTAAATGGGAACTCTGCAAATATCTTGAAACTCATTGATTTAACGCTCCCCATCGTGACCGGCATGTCCGTGTATCCGGGCGATCCGCCCGTATGCGTGCGTGAGATTCGCGACCTGCGAATTCACGGGTTCAGACTGAGCGAGATACAGATCAGCAGCCATACAGGCACGCACGTCAACGCCCCCTGGCACATGGCCGCAAAAGGCGTAAAGCTCGAAGATCTGCCGCTCACGCATTTTGTCGCCAAGGCCATGGTGCGGCAAAGGGGCAGGCTTGCGCTCGAGCCTGATATGGGACTCATCTATGCTGATTTCCCGCTGGACGAATCCGAGTTGCCTCTGATTCTAGCCGCGCGGCCGCCTTTCGTCGCGCAGGCGGTGGAATATCCCCTCGACGCGGCAATCGAGCGGGCCTTATGCGAGGCCGGAATCGTGAGTTTCGAGAATCTGACCGACACCGCGAAACTGCCGCGCAGTCGAAATTTTCTGTTTGCGGGATTACCCTTGGCTATCACTGGAGATGGCGCGCCTGTGCGGGCCATCGCAATCTTGTAACTCTCCGCTTGACACGCGCGCGCTCACGCTATAAAAAATCGCTCATGTACGCTTCCACTTTTGCCGCTGGCTTCTTTTGGTCGTATTTCTGGTTTAGCCGCGCCAGCGGTATCGGGAATGGTGTACGGTAAAAACAACGCGTTCACCAACAACACCGAGGCCGCTGGCAAACCGCCGGCGGCCTTTTGTTTGACGCAAAGGCTCAAGGCGAAAAGCGGCTCCGGCGCAAACCGGAGGGAGACACACCATGCACATCGGAAAAGCCGTCCGCCTGGAGCGTATTTTCAACCGCAACACCAACCGTACCGTCATCGTGCCTATGGACCACGGCGTGACCGTCGGCCCCATTGACGGCCTGATCGACATGCGCCAGACCGTGGACCAGGTGGCCGAGGGCGGGGCCAACGCCGTACTCATGCACAAGGGGCTGGTGCGCTGCTCCCACCGCAAACACGGCCGCGATGTCGGGCTCATCATCCATCTTTCCGCCTCCACAAACGTCTCTCCCTTCCCCAACGCCAAGACCCTTGTGGGCTGCGTGGAAGACGCCCTGAAGCTCGGCGCGGACGGCATATCCCTGCACATAAACCTGGGCGACGAGACCGAGCGCCACATGCTCGAAGACTTCGGCCGCATCACCTCCTCGGCCAACGAATGGGGGATGCCGGTTCTGGCCATGGTCTATGCGCGCGGTCCAAAGGTCACGGACGAATACGCCCCCGACGTGGTGGCTCACTGCGCCAGGGTCGGCCTGGAACTGGGCGCGGATGTGGTCAAAGTGCCCTATACCGGCGATGTGGAGAGTTTCGCCCGCGCGTGCGAGGCGTGTTGCGTTCCAGTCATCATCGCCGGAGGCCCGAAACTTTCCAATGTGCGCGACCTTATCGTCATGGCCCACGATTCGGTGCGCGCGGGCGGATCGGGTCTCTCGATCGGCAGAAACATCTTCCAATACGCCAAGCCCGCGCGTCTGGTTCAAGCTCTTGCAGGCGTGGTACACCTCAACTGGGAGGTGGAACAGGCCATGGATCTTCTCAACAATTAGGGGAACACCGTGAAACACGTCTGGTTTTCCGCTCTGCCGTTGGATAAGAAGCTGGT
>Ga0123354_10003154_pt1 | contig 22558 bp, 27 predicted proteins | sample TergutLab28metaG_2_FD_97872 | JGI IMG/M metagenome (GOLD analysis project Ga0123354, IMG submission 97872) | Labiotermes labralis P4 segment gut microbial communities from Petit-Saut dam, French Guiana - Lab288 P4 | ecosystem: Host-associated > Arthropoda: Insects > Digestive system > Gut ... | reverse complement strand
GACAAAGAGGACGCTGTCCACATGAACAAATATGCGGACACCGTCTTCAACAACTTTGACGATACCTATAACAGAAGATGATTCAGAGTTCCAGGATCTTCAATCCCGTCTCTTTGTCCTTTTTCCTCACAGCGCCTTCGCCGATCAATTCTATAAGAACTACTTCCAGCACGAGCCATGCGACCACGCCTGTCCTGAGACAGCCTGTGACCGCTCTGCCCTCCCTTCCCGCGGCACCGTGTATGTGCACCATGGGGTTCCCCTCTTCATCCTGAAAGATCGTGCCCGATGCCGTCAGTTCATGCGGGGCGCCCAATGTGATGGTTATCGGGACTATGCCGCTGTCATAAGGCATCTCCGGGCCGACGGTCATGCGCGAGCCTTCGCCGATGCCGCCTACCACCGTTACCATGGCATTCTTTATGCCTTTCTCGCGTGAAAATTTTTCAAGAACTTCATGAAGGACCTCTCCGGTCTCCAGCCTGAGAATGAATGTCCTTCCCCTTTCCGTTTCGATATGCCTCATGGGATCAACGGTATTTGCTGTATTTGTCCATCAGTCTGCTGACCTTGTCGAATTCTTCTTTCGTGAGGTCACCGGAATCCAAAAAGGTCTTCGCGTAATCTTTTGCTTCTCTCGTTGATACTCTTGACCCCTTTGCTATAACTGATGCAAGAAAAGCCGATGTTTTGGCAGGGTCCATGGACGATGCGGAAAGCACCTCATTCATATCATATTTGAAAGGCGCCAGTTTCTGAGTGTTGAGCATTGATTGCCTTTTGCTTCCGACTTTTACTTTGGGTTTCGGTTTTCTGTTACCTTGTTTGTCCGCGTCCGTCTTTGATTGGGTGGGGGCTTTTTTGTTAGTATTGACCTTGATATCTGCCAATGAGATTACTCCGTAGCTATATGCTACCTCTTCATGTTATTTAATGGTCACTGATAGAAATGTGCATAACCAGACGGGGCGCGGACCCCCATTTTGTCGATTATAATAAATATGAACCAACCCATGAGTATTCGATGCCTGAGGAAACGAAAGCTCCGGCTTATGAAGAGAATAACACGATCGGGAAATACGTCAGCGGGTTCCTCTATGCGAGCTACGCTGTGATGCTGATCTTTTCCCTGACCATCCTGCTGGTGGGCGTATTATTTGAAAAGTTCAGGGAAGTGTTCGTGACCATCCCTGTGATCTTGGCACTCCTCAACGCGATCTTGTTTGAGAGAAAGACCGTACACGTCCCGCCGTTGATGGTCTTCGCCACGGTCTGGCTGATGATAATGGTCGTGATCGGAAAGCTGTACGGCGGCGGCGAGGCCTTCATGGCCGTCATGGACTGCGGTTTCGGGGCCGTGCTGGGACTAATGGGGATGATCTTCACCTACTCCATCGCGCCTGCCGCGCTGGACATGACCAGGGAAAAACTGTTCAGGATCATCTTCATCTCCTTTTCCGTCGCAATTTCGGCGTTCACCCTGCTGCAGGCATTGCAGTACTTCACGAGCATTGCTTTCAGCATACCGGAGAAGACCACCGGAGAAGTGATGGAACAGCTTATCCCTGTGATAATTGGCGCCCTGGTGATATCCGCCCTGTTCTGCGCGAGCAGAAGTTCTCCAAGGATCGGCAAAGCGGTAACAAAGTACCTGATCGTCAACGATGCGATACTTGGTCTGGACGACTATGAGAAGGCCGAGATAGCAAAGGCCATACATAGCGGCGAGAATGAGAAGGTGGAGTTCAAATCCACGCTCAGAATGAATCTTTCCACAGGGGAGAAGGACGAGAAGATGGAGAGAGCTGTACTCAAAACTCTGGTCGCGTTCCTGAACAGCAGAGGCGGCACCTTGCTCATCGGGGTAGCGGATGACGGTTCGGTCATAGGGATAGATGATTGGAGCTTCGACAACCGCGACAAACTGAGCCTGCATTTTACGAACCTCGTTGCGGAACATATCGGGAACGAGTTCCTGCCTTTCATGACGTTCCGGCTGTCTGACTATAAGGGGAAGGGAGTCATGAGGATCGTCTGCAAGAAGAGCGACAGCCCGGTCTTCCTGAAAGAAGGGAAACAGGAGTCCTTCATCGTCAGGTCGGGGCCGTCAAGCGTCGAGCTTCATGGAATGGATACTTTGCAGTACGTCGACAACCGTTTCAGGAAAAGAAGAGGGAAGTTGTTTAAAGGGTAAGAAATCACTCTTTTTCTTCCGCCTTTATCTTATCGCTCAGCTTCTTGGCTTGTCTGGTTATGATCAACACCATGATCACTGCCAATATTGTGACAAAGATCGCATAGATCAGCAACCCCCATATCTGACCGTCTGTCTGGAAGTACATTGCTACTGCGGTCTTGATCGTCTCATTCCAAGCCAATGCTGCAACAAGGCCGAACGCGGCCGTGATGAGGGCAGAGAACGTCGTAACGAATTGGAGTTTCGTCTCAGTATTCATTTTTTTACACCTTTTTTGTTGAAATAAGTTAATACAGAAACTATATACGAATACTTAATTGATGACCCTGGAAAGCGGGTTCTTTATTAGGTTCAAAAGGGACAAATTTCAACACTGAGCAAAAAGCATACTTGGCATTTTTCTTTGTTTAGCCAGACAATCCATTATATGTTTTGTAGCTCGTTCGTAATGTGAATTGAGGAAAATAGCGTGAAAAGAGTAGGGATAATAGGCGGGATCGGACCGGCATCGACACTGGATTACTACGTCGGCATCATTGAGGGATACAGATCAAAGACAGGCAGCAACGACTACCCCGAGATCATTATCAACAGCGTAAACATGACCGAGGTGCTGTCCCTTGTTCAAAATAAAGATTGGAAGGCCCTCGAGGACCTACTCCTTGATGCAATAGACGACCTTGACAATGCAGGTGCTGACTTTGCTGCCATTGCCTCCAACACTCCGCACATCGTGTTCGACAGCATTGAAAAAAGATCGCCCATGCCGCTGATAAGCATAGTCGAAAAAACATGCAGGTACGCCAAAGAAAAAGAATGCAAGAGGGTCGTCGTGATCGGTACGCTTTTCACAATGGAAAGCGGCCTTTATACTAATGCGCTCGGAAAGTATTCTATCGAGGCTATTCTACCATCCGATGAGGAAAAGAGGACGATCCACGATCTTTTCTTCCCTAACCTTGAGAACGGCATCGTTGTGCCGGAAGACAAACAGAAAATACTTGCGATCGTGGGCAGGCTGATCGCAGAGCAGAACGCCGATGCGCTGATCCTCGGCTGCACAGAACTGCCTCTGATGATCAAAGAAGGAGACCTGGACATCATGATCATTAACGCAACGGAGATACACATAGAGGCCATTGTCGATTCTATCGACGGACCTTAAAAAAATCAGAGAGATCATGTAGGAAAGGCGCTTCAGTACCTGATATCCGTTCTGCATGATTCGAAGGCATTGATCAATTTGTCAAAATGTTCCCTGTCGACCTGCGACCAGTGATAATCTTCGTCATCGAACCCATCGGAGAAGAGCAGATCATCGAAGTCCAGCTTTTTAACGTCCTCATAATCACCTGAGAACACTACATCTTTGATCCTGCTCCACTGTATCGCGCCTTTGCACATTGGGCAGGGCTTTGATGTTACATACAGAACGCAGCCGCTCAGGTCAACAGTGTTCAGCTTTTTGCAGGCTTTGCGGATGGCCACTACCTCGGCATGAGCGGTGGGGTCCTTTCTGAGCAGGACCTCGTTGTGGCCTTTTGCGATCATTACGTTATCCTTGACAATTACAGCGCCGAATGGGCCTCCGTGCTTTTTACACACTCCGCTCAGAGCCTCTTTGTATGCTGTTTCCATGAATTCATTCATTTCGATGACCATTCTGCGTCTGATTTTTTTAGTGGTGCGAGGGAGGGGATTCGAACCCCTGAACCCCTGCGGGACAGAATTTCTTCCCTTTGGAGTCCTTCATGGCCTCTTTCCAAGATGATCCATAATTGCTGTCGGCAAGAGGACAGTTTTTGTGTTAACGTGCGCGTGTCCATAAGGCCTCGTTTTCCGAGACAATTCTTTCGCATTGCCGTTTCAGGGTTGGAATGTCTTCAGTCAAGGCGAACCAGACAAGACTCAGGTCTATGTTGCCGTAGTTGTGTATAAGGACATTCCTGAACTTAACTGCCTCCTGCCACTCTACCTCGGGATATTTTTCCTTGATGGCCGGATCAACCTGCAACGCGGCCTCTCCGATCTGGCTTAATTGCCATGCGCATAACTCTTGGTAGTCTCTGTCGGACATGAAGTCGTCCATTTCTTCACCGCGGACACTCATTATCTCCTCGATGCGGGAGCAATACTCAAGCATGCGGGGAATCCAATATCCAGGGTATCCTTTATCCCTTCTCATAAAGTATGATTCCCTCCTCGTGGATCGCCTTGAGGAATTCTGACTGCGGTTTGAGCGAATTGATGCTTAGCATGTCAACCTCTCTGCCCACGGCATCCTCGACTGCGGCATAGAATCCCGCGAATTTGAATCCGCTGCGGATGTCCCCGGGGTCAACGCAGAAGTCGTAGTCGCTGTCTTCCGTGCAGTCTCCCCTCGCTGCCGATCCGAACAGGATAACGCACCCCACTCCATACCTCTCGGCTATCGGAGATATGAGGTCTCTGAGCTCATCGTGAGAAAGCATTCCGCAGGCCATGCTTCCATATCGTCTGAAATTGATATAATTGTTTTCGCCGTGCCGCTGATTTTCTTCACATCGGATCAGAAAATATAAGAAGGGGCATACCAACCATATCGAGGAGCAAAATAATCGATTACCCCCCCCCATCTTACCACGTTAGCGTGAAAAACGAAAAAAGACGTCTGGGTAGCAGGAGTGGTGCGAGGGAGGGGATTCGAACCCCTGAACCCCTGCGGGACAGAATTTCTTCCCTTTGGAGTCTTAAGTCCTGCGCCTTTGGCCAGCTCGGCTACCCTCGCTTAATTTTCTAAAAGCGCAATACCTTAATAACCTTCATGTTCGGAAACGGTTAATACCTTCAATCTACATAGCTCTACCATGCCTCACAAGATCCCCGACGAAGAGACCGTATCCACCGCCATCAAGGCCGTCATGAAAAAGACTCCGCAGATCGAGACCCAGACAGAGTTTTTAAGGTTGGTAAGAAAGGAATTATCTAAAGCGGATGAGGAGTACAGAGTGGGTGGGGAGAGGATAAGAAGGATCGGCCTGGAGAGGGGAATAGTAAAGATATCTATCGAATACAGAAGTTCTGACGTCGAAGAACTTCCCCACACCTGCCCCGTGTGCAGGAACGCCATGTCACGCCAGATGAACAGGACGCTCGAAGGGGATTTTGTCGAGATACGCAGAAAATGTACTGTGTGCCCATACGTGATAGGGAGGACCGTAGATGTACCGGGGAGGTATGTGTTTTCCAGAGCGGGGAAGGGCGAGCTGTCTCCCCAAGAAGCCTCCCTCAGAAAATTAAGGAGAGCCGGCGCGAAAATAAGAGAAGCAGCAGACTTCATCAGCGAGGCTGTCGCCGGTACCGACTTTGAAGAGAGAGGGAACGAACTGGTTTCCAACCTGAAAGAGATGGTCGATTCCAAGGAGTCTTCCGCGAGCATAAAGAACATTTTCCTCGACATGAAGCAAAGCGGCGAGGAACCTAATTGGACGAAACCGACCGCCTCAGTAAAGAATTCGAACCGAAAGGATATATGAGCAGAGTCATTAACCCATACTGAGGGTAAAATGAAGAATTGGGAGTTCACCAAGATAAAGAACAACAAGATCCGCATGCACAAATGGCTCACAGACGTTATGGGCCTCGCGGAAGGAGGATACATCTACAGTTCGCTTTTCAAATACCCCGACAAGGGGCCGAAAAGGTATGAACTGATATTGTCGATGTACCCCCAGGAGAATTTCCGCACCCTTACCCACATCGACGTTTACATGGAGGACACCCCGGGATCTACCGTTCAATCGGCAAAGTTCCTTGGCGCACAGGGGATCAACATCCTGAACTCCGTGTCCCTCAACGGAATATCTGAGACGACCATCATCTGGAACATCATGTGCGAACTGAACTTCGCCGGCGAGGGAGACATCATCAAAGAGAGATTCTCAGCCCTGAAAGCAAAGAATGACCCTTCCGTATCCATGATTAAGTACATCAGCATAAAGCCGGCGAACATCGGGCGCATATTCAGAAAAGAATTGGAAGGCCAGACAAAAGAAGAGGTGCGCCACGGATCGCCCACAACATTCCACTCGGGAACGTTCGACCTCAATGCCGAGTATGGGGACATCCTTACCGATGTCGAGGACACCGAGGTGATGATCACCGTCGACCCCTATTCTTGGCTGGTGTCCGTGGTGTTCTTCAAAGAGGATACCAAGCTCATTATGGTCAACATCGACATCCCCGACTGTCCGGGCAGCATACAGACAGCTCTTGAACCTCTTGCGAGGAGGAAGGTCAACCTCATCTCGATCTTCTCAAAAGTGGTGATATGTTATCAGCTGATGTCCCTGGAGGTCGTGGCCGACATGAAGAACAGCGGCATGACACTTGATGAACTGAAAGAGGCGCTTGACTCATTTCTCTCGGAACAGAACGGCATCTTCAGGGTCGTCGACATCTCAAGTTTGGGATGATGCGATGAGGATCGCGGGGTTCGTAAAAACAACCCTTCAGGACTGGGAAGGGAAGAACGCCTGCATGATATTGCTGGGAGGGTGCAACTTCAGATGCCCTTACTGCAACAGACCTGACCTGCTGGACGGAGCGGGAGAGGGCATCGAACTGCCCCCGATACTGAAGTACATCAAAGAGAACAAGGATTTTTTGGAAGCGGTTGTCATTTCCGGTGGGGAGCCCACCATCCACAGCGACCTGTACAAGCTGCTGAGCGATCTAAAGAAACTTAAGGTCAAGATCAAACTGGACACGAACGGATATGCTCCGGAGATAATAGACGACCTTATAGGCGCGAAGCTTGTGGACAAAGTCTGCATAAACATCATGGCTCCTCTTGACAACACCCTATACTCCAAAGCGGCGGGGGTCGAGGTGGATGCCGAACTCATCAGAAAAAGCCTGAAGATACTCGACGGATCGGGGATGCCGTATGAGATACGGACCGTTGCGGTCCCGGGGATCATTTCGCACGAATCATTCGGAAAACTGCTCGGCGGAATCGACGGGTCGAAGAGCATGATAATACAGCAGTTCGACCCGAGGGTCACCTTGGACCCGAAGATGAACATCATACCCTATCCTAAGCCTGCGTTGGTGAAGATGGCCGAGACGGCCAAAGGATACGTCCAGAGAGTAAGGATCAGAGGGTTCTGATCTTTCTTTCGTGAGGCATGTTTCAACTCTGCCTGATCACTTAAGGAACTCTTCCGCTCTGGCGTACACCGCGGAGCGCAGCGAGGCGCTGCCCTCATTCACGAACTTGAATTTGACTTCCGCTTCGGAAAGGAATCTCTCAATGGCTCTCGGATCTTTGGTCATTATTCCCGCGGACAGTCCGCATTCGGTCTCTTCGAGCTCTTCGAACGCTTGGTCCACACCTTGCACTGTCTTTATACAAAGGATCGGCAGCCCGGAATCCATGTACATGAGGTCATTGTCGCTGCTGAGTCCAGTTATTATCGCGGGCGTAAAGAAAGAGCCGTTCTGAGTGAACTCGCCTTCGACCTTCTTCGCCCCGTAAAGCACGTTGCTTCTGACCCCTTCTATCGTCTTGACGAACTTTTTCGCGTTGGCTTCCGATATCAGCGGCCCGGCGAACACGTCCGTTTCTGCGGGGTCGCTTATCTTCAGTTCCTTGACCTTTTCCAGCAGCGCGCTTACCAGCTTGTTGCTGTCCTCCGCGGTCACGATTATCTTTGATGTAGAGAACAGCCTTTGCCCGCTGTAACTGAACGCCGACGATAATATTTCCGAGGCGGCGGCGTTCACGTCGCCGGGCTTGTGTACGATGATCGGGTTCATCCCTTTGAGTTCGTTCAGTACTTTCAGTTCATCGTCCACCTGAAGGAATATCATCTCTTCCAAGTACTCCGCGGAGCCTGATATCACGACCCCTTCCAGCCTGTGGTCGTTGGCCAGCCCCTCGTATGTCCTGTCCCTCCTGTCGACGATCAGGTTCATCACGCCCGAAGGAAGGCCGACGCTCTCCGTCATTTCATATACCATATAAACGGGCACGGGACAGTGCCTGGAAGGCATTACCACGGCTGTGTTGCCCGCGATCATCGCCGCAACAGCGTGGCCCACGGGGGACGCGAGGGGGGAGTTGAATGATGTAATGATGCCCCACACTCCGGTCTTCCCTTTCAGGTCGTTCTCGGACCTGGCGCATTCCGTCGATATCACTTCGATCAGCCTGTCGACCTCCGCCACCGACTCCCGCCTTGTCATCCCCGAGCTCAGAAGGACCGCGGCGGCCAATCTGTATCTTTGGGTCTTTATCATTTCCAGCAGGTTCTCGAAGAAACTTATCCTTTTTTCCAACGGCATACCTGCCCATGTCGGATGAACCTTCAGAGCAACATCGACCGCGTGGTCTGTGGTCCCTTCCTCAGGTTCCTGAAATGTCCCAAAAACGATCGTGCTGTCGATGGGGCTTTTCACAACGAACTCGATGCCGGACGCTACCTTCATTCCTCCAATGTAGGAGGGATAGTCCTTCTTCTTCAGCTGAAGGATCGATTGGAAGGCGGTCTCGAACTTCTCATCATCATATATGGAATGATTTTCCGAATTCGTCATGCCACTAAAAGAATGCTATTGCTATGTTAACCTTACGCAGTTCCTCGCCCTTCAGTAAGCTCAGAACGCCGTTATCAGATATTCATCAGGCGCTTTTTGACCGAATCGAATTCTTCTTGCGTTATTATGCCTTCATCCAACAGTTCCTTGTACTGCCTGATCTCCTCAACAGTGGACGAGTGCTTCGAATGAGCATCGCTCGGTCCCCCAAAGGTGGTCGATACTTCGACCTCGTCTGCACTTACTCTGCCGCTGATGACATCCTTTATCTGAGTGGGGGTTAAGAATTGGCTATTTGGTATCGGGCTCAGTTTCTTATTGCACGTTAGGCAGACATCTCCATAAAACAGCTTTACTCCGTATGCTCCCAGCACGCCCCCCATAGGTTTACCGCATCCTATACACGTCTTTCCCATGGACAATATATATTATTTCTCCTATTTTATATAGTTCGTCCTTTTACGCCGTCAGAAGGTTATTTTGAGCCTTTCCTTAAACAATAATGCCATCGGATCATTGCCGAAAGCGCGGCGGGTTGTTGAGAACAAAAAAGATGGCCTGTTCTCAACGATTAAATACCCCAAGTATAATAGACTGGGACACGGGCCTGTGGTCTAGGGGTTATGACGTCGCCTTCACACGGCGAAGGTCGCCGGTTCAAATCCGGCCGGGCCCACCATATTCCCTTTTTGTTTGGATCATGCCGCTTGTGCGAACCTCGAATGTTTTTTAAGGCCAGTTAAAGAAAGGGTATTCCGAACCGAAGAATGGAGGAAGAAGTGTTTTTTCCTCGGTCCGGATTGAACTACCATGGTTGGAAGTATCATCCATTAGTATGACATACGAAGTATATAAGAGATTGTATGCCGCACGAATACGTTGCAAAAGATATCGATCATGGAAGCTGCAGATGCCCCAAGGATGTCACGTGTGGCCAAAATAAGAAAAGGTATTCCGAACCGAAGAACGGAGGAAGGAGTGTTTTTTCCTTCGGTTCGGATTGAACTACCATGGTTGGAAGTATCATCCATTAGTATGACATACGAAGTATATAAGAGGTTGTACACCGCGTGAGCGGATGACGCTGGAATATGCTCTGGAAAGCTACAGAATGACTCAGATCACATCAGAAACGGCCGTTATAACGGTCCTGCTGCAAGAACAAAGCCTCAGCAGATTACATAGCGGGGTGGTGGGCCCAGCCGGAATTGAACCGGCGATCTCCGCCTTGTAAGGGCGACGTCATAACCCCTAGACCATGAGCCCAGTGCGCCACAATCACAGAAGAATTATTAAAAACTGTCCATTTGGTAAAGAGGAAATAAAAGGTTTCAGGGGACCTTTCGGTCACCAAGGGCGCCTTCCGTCGTTCATCAGGGAATCGTTGTACTTGTTCGCCTGCTTGTGTGCGTCAAATATGTTCCAAGCCCACAGAACAAAGATCGCCACATAGAACAGAATGCCGCTGCCTATCGCTCCCCCAATACCGCCGAACAATCCCCCGACGAGCACAAAAAAGGCGCTGGCAATCGCCAACATTATCTGAGCCGCCATCAGCGCGAGTCCGCGTGCGACCTTTCCTGTATATATCTGTCCCAGCCCCGCCCACAGCAATGAGAGCAGAGCCGCGATGCCCGCACTTTTCTCCCGCACGCAAACCGTGCGCGAGTGGTTTCCCATCCCTCTCTCGCCTACTCTTGTCCCGCACTTGTCGCAGAAGGACTGGTGTTCTCCTGTCTGATTTCCACAGTTGTTGCAATACATTTTTTTCTTCTCCGTTTGAGTTTAGTTATTGATTTACAGCCGTGTTCTTAAATGGGCAACGCTAACTGTAGCCACGTAGTACGCCCGCATCAGTTAAGGAAAAAAGATATAATCGTCCCACAGATATGTGGGGTCAAGCGATTGTAGTCCAGTGGTTAGGACGGAAGCTTCCCAAGCTTCTAACTCGGGTTCGAATCCCGGCAATCGCACATCCCAGATTATAAGGTATATATTATATCCCTGCAATATGCCGGCGATAACATGCTTGAGATAGATAGCTCCAGAGGAGAAGGCGGCGGACAGATGGTCAGAACGTCCGTGGCGCTGTCTGCGGTCACGGGCATCCCCACCAAGCTTACCCGCATAAGAGAGACCAGACCTACTAACGGCCTATCTAAACAGCACAATACTGCAATAAGCGCGGTCGCACAGATGACAGGTTCAACGGTCGAAGGTAACACCGTCGGGTCCAGCGAACTTACGTTCTATCCAAGGAACGAAGAGCATTCTTTTCTGAAAATGGACATAGGGTCCGCGGGCAGCATCAGTTTGGTGCTTCAGGCGGTCCTCCTTGCAGCAAGGAACAACAAGGAAAGGCTGACCATCGATATCACCGGCGGGACGAACGTCATGTGGGCGCCTCCTTTGGACTCTTATGAGCTCGTTCTTTTCCCGCTCATGAAAAGAATGGGGATCAACGCCCATCTGAACATAATAGAGAGAGGATTCTATCCCATAGGCGGCGGGCATGTGACCGTCACGCTTGATCCCATAGGAAAGATCGCTCCTCTCGAACTCAACGCCCTGGGCGGGCTGAAGAACATAAGCATAAGATGTTTCATACAGCACCTGTCGGAGAGGATCGCAAGAGAGATGGTAGACGCCTGCGTAAGGACCCTGGGGGACGGATATGACATAGAGACCGAGATCCAGAGCTGCACAGGGAACTCGAGAGGCGCAGGGCTGGTCCTGGTAGCGAACTACGAGAACGGCAAGCTTTCGAGCAACGTCCTTACGTCAAGAGGCCATTCCACCGAGCAGTCCGGGATAGACGCCGCAAAGGACCTTCTTCAAGAAATGGACGCAGGTTCCACGATAGACGTGCACACCGCGGACCAGCTCCTGCCCTACATGGCGATGGCGGAAGGCAAAAGCAGCTTTGTTGTGTCGAGAATAAGCAAACACCTCCTAAGCCAGATGGATACTCTGGAATCCTTCCTTAACGTCAGGTTCGGAGTGGAGAGAAAGAGCGACGGATATCACTTCTCTGTATCATCGGAGGGATATCCATGAGGCCTTTCATCCACATCAACTGCGCCATGTCGGCCGATGGGAAGATCGCCGGCATCGAAAGGAAACAGGTCAGGATATCATCGGACGAGGACCTGAACAGAGTGAAGGAGCTCAGAAGGAGATACGATGCCATTTTGGTGGGGGTAGGCACCGTCCTTGCCGACGACCCGCATCTGACCGTCAAAGAGCTTGATTACGACACCAACCCCATAAGGATAGTGATAGACCCCCACGGCAGGACGCCCGATGACGCACTGGTATTAGACGAAAGGGCGCCGACGGTCATGATCACATCGGTCGACTGCGAAAAGGAGTGGGATTGTGAAGAAACGATACGTTTTGAGGGCAGCCTTTGCCTCTCTGAAATACTTGAAACGCTTGCCGAAGAGATTGGCATCGAAAGCATACTCATCGAGGGTGGCGGGGAGACGAACGCCCCATTCTTCAAAGAGGGGCTCGTGGACCGATACACCGTGTTCATCGCGGGGCTCATCATAGGCGGCAGGACCGCTCCGACACCTATCGGCGGAGACGGCTGGGTTACCGAGAACGGGATCAAGCTTACTCTCAAAGACAGCATGGTCATGGGCAACGGGGTCGTCCTCACTTTTGAACCAGATAACAAATAAATCTTTTTTACGCCAATGCCTTTATAATCATAACCGATTGACAGAATAAGGGGAGACAGTATTGAAAGTAAGAACGGAGAGCGGGGTCAGCGATCTGAGGGCAGTATGGTTCGATAATGGGAAAGTAATGATGATCGACCAAAGAGAACTCCCTCATAAAGTGGTGATCACAGGCTTTGACGACTACCGAAAAGTGGCTGAGGCCATTCGGAACATGACCACCAGAGGCGCGCCTTCGATAGGCGCGGCCGCTGCGTACGGAATGTGCCTTGCATCGCTTTCGGGCATCGACCTTGATCTGGCATCCAAAGAGATCAAAGCGGCAAGGCCCACCGCCAACGACCTTTTCTTCGCTGTCGACCATATGTGCTCTCTGCTCATGAAAGGTTCAGACCCGATAGAGGCCGCCGATGGTTATGCTGATATGATCGTCAGCAAATGCACAAAGATAGGCGAGCACGGCTCCAAGCTCATCAGGGACGGTATGAAGATAATGACCCATTGCAACGCCGGAGCCCTTGCGACGGTGGATGTTGGCACTGCACTCGCCCCAATACGGAAGGCATGGGCCGACGGAAAAAGATTCTTTGTGTACGCTTCGGAAACGAGGCCCAGACTTCAGGGCATGCAGCTTACGGCGTGGGAGCTCGGCCAAGAGGGGATCGATCACGCCATAATACCTGACGGCGCATCCGCGTACTATATGGAAAAAGGCGTGGACCTGATAATAACAGGGGCTGACCGCATCACTTCCAACGGCGACTTCGCCAATAAGATCGGGACCTATGACAAAGCGATAACGGCGAAGCATTTCGGCATACCGTTCTACGTGGCCGCCCCCATTTCCACATTCGATTTCAATACAAAGACAGGCAGGGACATCGAGATAGAGCAAAGATCGGAGAAAGAGGTTACCGAAGTGTATGGGATGAGCATAGCTCCGGCGGGGTCTCCCGCCCTTAATCCTGCGTTCGATGTCACTCCGGCAGAGCTTGTCACCGGTTTCATAACCGAAAAAGGGATGTTCTGCCCGAAAGACATCAGAAAGGTGATGAACAATGAATGAACAGACAGCACGCAGTAAGCTGGCAGAAGTATGCAGGCTTCTTTATGACCGGAACCTTACCGTTTCCGCAGGAGGCAATATGAGCCTGCGTCTTAACGAGAAAGAGTTCTTAATAACCCCGTCCGGCAGAAATAAGGGCATGCTCAGGCCGGATGAGATGGTGCTCATGAGCATCAGCGGGAAAGCTCTTTCCGACGGGAAGCCGTCCATGGAAAAGAAATTCCATATCGCATTGTTCAAAGCGAATCCTGATACCGCTTCGGTGATACACTGCCACCCCCTTTACTGCACGGCGCTTACCGTCAGGGGCGAGAAGATAAAGAGCGCTCTGACACCGGAAGGCATCATCTTACTGGGAGAGGTTCCGATGATCGGTTACTTCACGCCGGGCTCGAAGAAACTCTCAGATGCCATAGCTGAGCATGCTTCGTACAAAGCGATGCTGATGGAAAGACATGGCGCTATAACGCAGGGCAGGACCTTGGAAGAAGCGTTCAACCGGATGGAAGAGCTGGAATTTCAGGCAAGACTACAGATGCTGACCGGCGATGCGGACGAGCTTCCGATGCCGGAGATAAAGAAGCTTTCGAAGATGTGATCGCATGGCGGTGCTCGTAACAAAATGGTTCGGCGTCTTTCTGATAGACGAAAAGAACGGGAAGATCATCGACAAAAGGCTCATGCCGAAGGACCCGGACCTCATGGCTGAGAAGCTCGCATTTATGCAGAGGGGCTCCATACTTGAGGAGGAAAAAGAACTTGCCGGGAAGATACCGAAGGTCTCCGTTTCCGGCTCCAGACTGTCCGAGCTCGGAAGACCGATATTCTACGATTCCTCATTCCTTGACCCGATGTCGTTCGGGTTCACCGAAGACATAATGCACAGAGCGATGCTGGGCCTCGGAAAGCTGAGAACATCCGAACCGATTCCGCGGGACAGGAACCTTGTGCATGCGATCAGGGGGCTGGATGACCTCATCGAAAGCTCCAATCTGCTGAATGAGAGGCTGCACGAGTGGTACGGGATGCATTTTCCGGAGTTGTCGGATATCGCTAAGGATGACAACTATGCCCGGCTGATAGCTGAGTTCGGCGACAGGGAAAGCATCATCAAAGAACTCGACCTTGATATCAGCTCGATCGGCGCCGACCTTGACGAGGACAGCCTGATAGAGATAGAGGGCCTTGCCCGTTCGATAATAGGGCTGTACGACAGGAGGGCGATGATGGACCTGTACATCTACTCGATAGCCTCGGAGGTCGCACCGAACATGTGCACTCTGATCGGCGCTCCGCTTTCTGCCAGGATCATATCCTTGGCAGGAGGGTTGGAAAGGTTGTCTGCCCTGCCTTCCTCCACCGTGCAGCTGCTCGGCGCCGAGAAGGCCATGTTCCGGCACCTCAGGTCAGGCAAACGCCCTCCTAAGCATGGCGTGATCTATCAGCACCCCGATGTGCACAGGTCGCCCTATTGGCAGAGAGGCAAGATAGCCAGAGCCCTTGCGGGGAAGGTCCTGATCGCCGCAAAGATCGATGCCAACGAAGGAGAGTTCAGAGGGGATGTTCTTAAAGAGGCGTTCGAAACCCGGGTCAAAGAGATCCAGGAACGCTACCCTGAAGCTCCGAAGAAACAACAGAGCCAGCGTGCACCAAAGAAGAAACGCGGCAGCAAAACCGGACGATGATGCCCCTACAAAACATATTTAAATATAGGGGACAGATAAGGAATCCAGAAAACCATCCATCCAGCATTTCAAGAGGGGGGCGGACTGCGGGGATGGCATAAGGAAGGTTAAAAAATGTGGGAAATGAAGGAGATCAGAGAACTGAAGGTGGGGAGGTATGTCAACATTGACGAATCCCCATGTAAGATCATATCGATCAGCACATCAAAACCGGGAAAACACGGCTCCGCAAAAGCCAGCATTGATGCCGCAGACATATTCACAGGCGCCAAGAAATCAATTAATGCTCCTGTAAGCACAAAGGTGCAGGTCCCTCAGATTGACAAGAGGAAGGGGCAGGTCTTATCGATACAGGGCAGTGAGGTCCAGATAATGGACCTTGAGACGTTCGAAACGTTCTCGATGGCCATCAACGACGACCATGAGAGCCCCCTCATCGAGGGCGGAGAAATAATGTACATCGTCGCGATGGGAAGAAACAAACTTCTGTAAGGTGACATCCTTGCCTTATGGGATCTCCTATGCCGGTGCGGAGTCGGATTACGACTCCGCCGACGCACTCATTTTAGGCGTCCCGTATGACAGAACATCAAGTTTTAGGGCAGGTGCCAGAGAGGCGCCTTTCCATATACGTAAGGCATCGTATAATTTTGAGGAGATCCATTTCGAGCATGGGCTTGATCTCCCTCGGCTGAACGTTTTCGATCAGGGCAATTGCGAGGATCCCTTCCTGCCCGAAGATATGATGGATGAAGTGAAGTTCTTCATGGCCCCCGCCGTGAAGGATGGTAAGTTCACCGTTGCGATCGGCGGCGAACACTCCGTGAACATTCCCATCATTCAGTGTTTCAAAAAGAACGATATCGCCCTGATAACTATAGACGCCCATCTTGATTCCAGAGACGAATATCTCGGAACACGGTACAGCCATGCCTGCGTCACAAGACGCGCATCTGAACATCTGGGTATTGAGAATGTCTTCTCGCTGGGCGTGAGATCGGTCTCCAGAGAAGAACTGGAAAGGGATGACGTTATCCCCTACATTACCTCCTTCGAGATCAAAAAGAAGGGCATGGAATGGGCAGTGAAGAAAGCGTTGGACAGCATCAAGAATGAGCGCGTGTATCTTTCTTTGGACATAGACGGTATTGACCCAGCCTTCGCGCCCGGCACCGGCACTCCGGAGCCTTTCGGCCTCGATCCGATGGATGTGAAGAATGCCATCAACCTGATCGGAGACAGACTGGCCGGCTTTGATGTGATGGAAGTGTGTCCTCCTGCGGACCCGTCCGGCATCACGTCCGTGCTTGCGGCCAGATTGATCAACGAGGCGCTTGCCGTCCGTTCAAAGAATCTTATTTGAACCACTGGTTCAAAAATTCTACTACCAGGCTTTCGTACTTTTCCGCTCTTTCCTTAGCGGTCTCTTCATTCTTCGACTCGGAGAATATCCTGAAAACCGGTTCTGTGCCTGACGGCCTCGCCAGGATCCATCCGTCCTTAAATGTCGCTTTGATCCCGTCGGTCTTGTCTATCGCCGCTCCGGTGCTTTCGTTCTCGATGTATTCGAGAACATGCTTCTTCATGTCGTCCGGACATTCTACTTTTTTCTTCACTGTATAATATACAGGGAGCTTTGATACCTGGTTCTTCAGCGGCCCTTCTTTGACGATGTATTCCAGCATTTTGGCGATGGCCATGCCGCCGTCCCTGCAGAACTGATGTTCCGGAAAGATGAATCCTCCGCTCTCCTCCCCGCCGAACGCCGCCGCTTTTTTGATCATCCTTCTGACAACGAAGGGCGAACCCACCTCCGTGTACTCGACGGAGCCGCCCGACTTTTCGACGACCTCTTTGACAAGCAGCGATGAATTGAGAGGCATTACGATCGACCCTTTCTTTTTTGAAAGGACATAGCTTGACAACAGAGCCAGGCTCTTGTCTCCGCTTACGAACTTGCCGTCATTTGTTATGAAGACGCATCTGTCCGCGTCCCCGTCATGCGCTATTCCGAGGTCGGACCTGGTGGATCTTGTCAGAGAGATCAGGTCCCTGAGGTTCTCTTCCGTCGGCTCGCTCAGGCGTCCCGGGAACTCCCCCTGGGGGTTGCTGTTGATGGTTATCGCTTTTACGTTCAATTTTTTTAGAAGCAGCGGGGACGTTTCGTATGCTGCGCCGTTCGCACAATCGAGGCACACTTTCAGGTCTGCTCCCCTTATCGCTTCCGCGTCTATGTTGGCTATCACCGCGTTGACGTATTCTTCCCCTGCCCCCCTTATCCTTTCCATTTCGCCGACAGAGTTCCAAGGCGCACAGGGGGTGCTCCCGTAATACTCTGCTTCGATCTCCTCTTCTTCCTTCCGCGTCGACTCTGTCCCATCGTGCGAAACGCATTTTATGCCGTTGTACTGGGGAGGATTGTGGGAAGCGGTAACGATCACGCCTCCTTTGACGTTGTAGTGCGTCTTCACATAATACTGAAGGGCCGGGGTCGGCAGCACGCCCAGATCAAGGACGTTCATGCCCGCCGACATTATTCCGGCGGATATTGCCGTCTTTATCATATCGGCAGAGGCCCTCGTATCTGTGGCGATGGCGATGGTGCCTCCCATAACGGTGCCAATGGCTTTTCCTATCCGAAGTGCCAGATCCGAGGTTATGTCCTCGTTTACGATCCCCCTCACTCCGTTTGCTCCGAAAAGCCTTTCGGGCACCTCACATCCTCCTCGCCACCATCATTATCGATATCGTGTCGGCGCAGGTCTTGCATGTGTCCGCAGCCATTTCCAACGTGAATATCAGTTCTCTGATGAGCATCACTGCGCGGGGGTCCATTGTGGAAAGATGGACGTGCTTTATGCAGGAGAAGTACAGTTCGTCGATTATCTTCTCCTGGTCGTATACAGCTTCGATGAATCCTATGGTCTCCGTGGCTGCAGCGTCGATGCTCTCAATGACCTTCACAAGATGCTTGACCGCAGGTATCAGTTCTGCGGACATCTTTCTGATCTCCGCCCAAATATAATCCGGAACGAGCGCATTCGTTTCCATGAGAAGCTGGACGTGGATCGCCCCCTCTTTGGTCCAGTTAGCGATCTGGTCCATTTTTCTTATGAAGTGTATCAGGTCCTCTCTTTCCTGAACGCTCAGTTCCCCTCCGGAGACGTCTGCGCAGAGCTTGTCCTCAAGCTTGTCGGCCTCCCTCTCCAGCAGCATCAGCCTCTCGATGCATTTCATCGCGTTGACCCTGTCGCCTCTTCCTACCGCTGCCAATGCAAGATCAAGTTCCGTGACGGCATCCTGGACCACGAGACCGTGGCTCCTTGAGCCCATCATTACAACCTCTCCTTTCCTCTTGGAAAACCATACCATCATTCCTTTCTTATCATTCAAGTTTGATCGCCTCTTCTAATCCTTCTTCTGGCCTTGCAAAGACCTTTGTCGCTTTTTTGTTGAACACGAGCCGTACCTCATCGCCAATCTGCGGCGCCTCGTCGTTCGCTGAAATGTTATAGTCGATGTAGTCGCTGGTCTCAGCCTGCGTTCTTACTTTCCAATAGGTTCCCATGAACACTACTCCTATCACTCTCGCCTTTAGACCGTCGTTCGCTGTATATACATTCTCTGGACGAACCGATATGACAACAGGGTCTCCATTGTCGAAATTGGACTTGGCTGCCCTGACGGTCTGCCCTCCTCTGAGCCTTATGACCGTCTTTCCCGCCTTTGTCTTACCTGTTACGGTACACTCCATGAGATTCGTCTCACCGATGAAGTATGCGGTGAATATCGACCTGGGGTTCCTGTACATATCGAGCGGGGTCCCGATCTCCTGTATCCCTCCGGCCCTCATCAGAATGATCCTATCTGATACGGACATCGCTTCCTCTTGGTCGTGGGTCACATGGAGCACGGTTATTCCCAGTTTCTTTACCAGTCTCCTGATCTCATACCTAAGCTCCACACGGACCCTTGCGTCCAGCGCCGAGAACGGCTCGTCGAGCATGAGCATCTTCGACCCTGATGCCAGCGCCCTTGCGATGGCGACCTTCTGCTGCTCCCCGCCCGATAGCTCGGAAGGGAACATCCCCGCGCGGTCGAACATCTTTACCAGTTCCAAATGGTCCTTTGCGGTCCGGTCGATCTCCTCGGGCGGCAGGTCCCTGGCTCTAGGGCTGTATCCGACGTTCTCCTCGTTGGTCATGTTCGGGAACAGCGCTATGTTCTGGAACACATATCCTATGTCCCTGTCCTCAACGGGAACGTCTGTCACATCCGCTCCGTCGACATAGACCCTCCCTTCGGTAGGCGTCCATATCCCGGACATCACTTTTATGAGAGTCGTCTTGCCGCATCCGGACGGCCCCAGTATCGTCAGGTATTCCCCCTTGGCAATGGAGATGCTGATGTTCTTTATCGCATACAGGTTCCCGAACCTCATCGATATGTTCTCCAATCTTATTTTCATCAGTCCAACCTCAGCTCTTCGTCGATGCCTTCGGGGGGTATATCGAAGACACTTGCCTTTTCCGGCAGCCAGGCGACCGTTACTTCGGTCCCGGCCTCATATTCATCGAATTTTCTGTTTGGGAGCTTTGCGGATACCAGCCCTATGCCTTCCGCGCCTACTTCTACCGTTATGGTCGCCCCCTCATAGAGGATCCTCTCGACCCTTCCTCTGAAGAATCCCTGCGGGATCTCCGGATCCGGCCTCTCCGCCGTCGGTGTGGGGATCACCGGTATCCTTGTGGAACCGATCTTTATTGCGACCGCAACGTCCGTTCCTACCGGAAGGTCTGTCTTTCTCGCTTTTATGATCGTGCCGTTCTCGAGTTCTATCTCAGAGAACGCATCGCACACTGAATGTACCTTTCCGACGAAAACGTTGGACCTCCCTACAAAGTTCGCCACGAAGGGGGTGGTCGGATTTTGGAACACCTCTTTCGGCGCACCTATCTGGACGATCTTTCCTTTTCTGATCACGGCGATGCGGTCCGCCATCTCAAGAGCCTCGTCCTGATCGTGGGTCACATGTATCGCGGTAAGCCCCATCTCTTTCACCAGCGACCTCAGTTCCTGCCTGAGCTCCAGCCTTAGCCTGGCGTCAAGCGCTCTGAGGGGCTCGTCCAAAAGTAAAATATCTGAGTCTGACGCAAGCGCTCTGGCAAGCGCGGTCCTTTGCTGCTGGCCTCCGCTTAGTTCGGCAGGATAAGAGCTGACCTTGTTCTCCATGTGCACCATTTTGATCGTGCTTTTTACGAGCTGCTTTGCTTCTTCCTCATCCCATTCTTTGATCTCCGGCGAGAATATCACATTCTCATAAACGGTCTTTGGAGGGAACAATGAGTACACCTGCGACAGCATGGCCGCTTTTCTTTCGCTGATCGGAATGTTCGTTACGTCACGCCCTCCGAACAGCACCTTGCCTTTATCGGGCTTCGTCAGCCCGCATATCATTCTCAGGCAGGTGGTCTTTCCGGACCCGGTAGGCCCCAGTATGCAGAGGTATTCCCCATCGTTCACTTTGAGTGACAGATCATTCGCCGCCAAACACCCTCCGTAGTCCTTACGGAGGCCTTCCAGAATAATATCAGGCACGGCGGCCACCTCTGCTTACCATCAGCCTTACGATGAGCATGAAGACGAAACAAATTGCTATAAGTATTATTGAGCAGAACGCCGCCTCGGAATAATGGTTCTTGTTGATGAGGCTCATTATGTACACCGGCACGGTGTTCACAGAGCTGCTTATGGCGACCGTCGCTCCGGTCTCCCCCAGGCTTCTTGTGAACGCAAGTATGGCGCCTGCGACGATCGAGGACTGGATTATCGGCATCAGGACCTTGGAGAATGTCTGGAAAGGTTTTGCTCCAAGCGTCATTGCCACTTCCTCATAGGATTGGTCCACCTCTTCGACCGCACCGGCGATGTTCCTTACCACAAGAGGGAAAGTGAACGCTATGTGCCCAAAGGTGACCATCAATAAATTCAATGATCCTCCGGCATAAATGCTTGCCCAGAACAGCCCCAGGGAGAAACCCAGCGCGGTCGTCGGGATGATCAGCGGTACGTTGACCAAATTGTCCAATATTTTACCGAACCTCGTATCCTTTTTCCTTGCGATATACAGCGCCACAGGTATCCCGAACACAATGTCAAAGATCACCGCGATACCGGCGACAAAGAAGGATATACCTATCGCAGACATCAACGTGCCGTAATCGATGCCGGCAATCGGATGCGTCATATATGCGAAGATGTAGAACGTGGGGAGAAGGACGATCACCACCAGGAATGCAATGGAAAATGCATCCTTGAGTTTCGGCACCGCCCCTCTGCTTATCATCCTTCCGAACTGAGGCCATATCTTCTTTACCGGTATCTTGAACTTCATTATCAGCAGCTTGACGATTATCAACAGAAGAAGTGCCAGGACTATCATCAGAACGCTGATCAATATCATCGAGCCCATCACCATGGGGTCGCTGGTACCTTGCTCGGACACCGCTTTCATGTGAGCGATGAAGGTCGGCCCCGTGAAGAACGTGGAGTCAACGCCCAGCATCTGAAGTGCGATGAACGTCCCTCCGGTCTCGGAAAGGGACCTGGCAAAACAAAGTATCGTACCTGTCACAAGACCGGCGCGGAAAAGCGGGAGGGTTATCGTCCTTACCGCCGTGAACCTTGATGCGGAAAGGGTCATCGCCGCCGTCTCATAATTGGGCTCTATCTGCTCCAGTATGGCTGCCAGGGACCTTACCATGTAAGGGTATGTGAAGATAATGTGCAAAAGAATCAGCATGATGTACGGCGATACCACGATCCCCAGCCCGGGTATGTCTATCCCGGCCGGGGCTCCCCAGAACATTACCACAGAGATACCCAGCACCGCCGTGGGGAATGCGAGAGGCATATCCATCAGCGTGTCAAGATACCTCTTTCCTTTGAACTGCTTCCTTACCAGTATCCAGGCCATGGGGATGCCTACTGCGACATCGATTACCGTCACAACGGCCGCGATGCTGAATGAGTTCCACAAAGCCCCTTTTATGGTGGCTGTCATCATCGAGTTCCCGAGGACCCCGCTGACCATGCCCCACTCTGTGAACATCTTGAGAACGACGAAGACCGACGGGATGATGATAAAAACTACAAAAATTATACAGACGAAGGAGAACCATGCCTTTCTCGGCTTTTCATTATTGGAAACATTATTTATCCATTTGAACAGGGACATGGGGGGGTACCTTCGTCGATGCGTTATATGCAAACGTGATCAAAGGATGGAAATGCTCACGACGTTGTTACCGCGGACCACTACGGTGCCTAAGCGCCTCTGCTCTTC
>Ga0123354_10003153_pt1 | contig 22560 bp, 12 predicted proteins | sample TergutLab28metaG_2_FD_97872 | JGI IMG/M metagenome (GOLD analysis project Ga0123354, IMG submission 97872) | Labiotermes labralis P4 segment gut microbial communities from Petit-Saut dam, French Guiana - Lab288 P4 | ecosystem: Host-associated > Arthropoda: Insects > Digestive system > Gut ... | reverse complement strand
GGTAAGACTCACAACCAGATTGACCATGTATTGATAGATAGGAGATGGCATTCGAGTGTACTGGATGTGCGAAGTTTTAGGGGAGCTGATTGTGATACAGATCACTATCTGGTGATTGCAAAGTTTAGGGAAAGATTAACAGTGGGTAAACAGACCGCACAGAGGTTTCATAGGCAAAGATTTGACTTGAGGAAGCTAAATGAGCTAGAGGTAAGGGAGCAGTACCAGATCGAGATTACAAACAGGTTTGCAGCTTTGGAGAACTCGGACAATGACGGGGACGTAAATAGGACTTCGGAAAACATTAAAGAGAAAAGAACTGACACTAAGAAAGAAATATATTATTATTATTATTATTATCATCATCATCATCATCTTTCCATGCCTGGAATTGAGCTGCAATCATCCAGTGCATAATATATATTTTTTAAATTTAGGTAATCCAGAAGAAAATATCTTAATTTTTGTAACACAAAATTTTTATTGGATTTCGGAGGCCCATATGGTAGGTCCAAAACTGTTGTGAGGCTCCTTCGAACGATAATGGTAAGCACATAAAGTCTCTCTCCGCGAAATGAGTGCGGATGAGCTGAGAATCTGGCTAGCGACCATTACTTAGAACTGAGAACTGCAGACGTCAGAATACTTACACTCAAGACACAATATCCTGCTCAACGGGGTCAGAGTCCTGCTACGACACTTTGCTTCACAGTGATTACTACGTGACCAGCTTGGCTTACTGTGATAAAATAATCACTTGTTTTAAAAAAAATTATTCCCCTACATGTGAACTTTGTTTTTCTCGGGAAAATGCGTTGTATTTATGACTACAGAAACTGAGTTACTATTATTAGACAGTTTTTAAATTGTAAATATTACCAAAGTAGTTAATTTCACCATAAATAAATGGAAAATAAAAGGTCAGCTGCTTCCATCTTTGAATTACCGCTTATTACCACTCTGACTTTTCCGCAGTCGTACCACCTTTAGCATAAGTTTGAGCGAGTTTAGTCTGGGCGTCCTCTAAAGGAATAGATGCTGTTGCTCCACTGTGAAACGTGTCTCACTTAGCCCATTATTTTCCTTTGGACCTACTCTAATACTCCGTCTCCTATATCTTTCTCGCTTTCTCTGGTAAGTTTCAGTGCGTCAAAATAAATTAACAACACAAAGTGCTTTAAGTTTTAAGGAACACATATTACACTCATTCCAACTTTGTGCACAAATTCTTCATAATATCAAATACCAGAGCATGCAAGTGACTGACCGCTCAGTGTTACATTACCTTTGAATCCAACTGCAACATGAATGCCGAGTGACGGGTCACATAGTGTTAAAGTGCGAGAAATCGAACTGTGTGATGTCTTTTTGCGATCCGCTGTTATTTAGCAGTTAGGTCTCTCACTGACGAAACAGTGTAAGGTATAAAGCAGCCTAAGTCATTTGTAATGGGATTAACTACCAAGATTGAGAAATTAATGAAGAATATGAAAGTAGCCTTCGAATCTCTTAAAAAAAAAAGAGATGTCATAGTGAATTGCAGGAAGTGGTGAAAACATGGGTGTTGTTGCGAGATTTGAGGTTCTGACAGCAGTGTTGCTGAAGACGCGGTTCTTCTGGGATATAAGCCAGAGTCACCTACCAAAAGACTTTAATCATCGTGGACGTTATTTACTCCCGTGAACAGAAATGGTGATTAAGCAAGAATACTGCGTTAATTGAAGAATAAAAAAACCAACTCGATGCCACTTATAATTTTATTGTGCTTCTTATAGGCTCAACATGTTTCGGGCATTACTATGCCCATCATCGGGAGCTCGTGACTATGATGTTGATTACCACATTGGTCGTTTCGTTCTTGGTTTGCTGTATGTTGGAGGTTAGGTACGGTTAGGCTGGAGAACGAAAAGACCAATGTGGTATTCAACATTATAGTCGCGAGCTCCTGATGATGGGCATAGTAATGTCCGAAACATGTTGAGCCTATAAGAAGTACAATAAAATAATAAGTGGCACCTAGTTGGTTTTTTATTATTCAGTTGTCACAAAGATGCACGTCCAATAAACATCAAATACTACGTTACTTTGCAATGCACATATTAAGCATATTTTAAAAGAATTTTGGTATGATAATGGGAAGTGGAAATTTAGTGTGGAAAAAAGAAAGCGTTTATTAACCTTTTCAAAATAACTGTAATGACGACGCTTAACAGTGTGAACACTCGTCATTTATGAAGAATCTAAAGGGACAGCCAAAAGTAAGGAGAGTGACGAAGAAAACATTTTCACGTAAAAACAACTAAAAGCAATGGAACAGCCAGCCGTATTACGTACAGGCGACAAACCTTACAAAGGGTGGAAAAAAAAGAATGTTAAGTGGAATGTGTAGCGCGCCCATGGCGGAAGCCAGAAACGCGTAAAATGTAATACAAAACATTCCACTTAAGACACGTGGCCGTACATTTCATAAGGTAATGTACACGTAAAATAAAATAAAATTTGTTCATAAAAGTGTAAATAGATCCGTCCGGATCAGTATATTTTTAAATGGTACACTTTTGTGATTAGCATACATTACACACCCATAAATACAAACTGCCCGTGCAAGACCATGCATTATGGAAATGGTATCATTTCGTATTTTACCCAATATCCAGTACCGCTAAATGATAGTCGAAAAAGGGAAGAGAAACGAGTATCATCATAGACCCCTCTATTCTGAGATTCATTATAGCAGTGTGAACCAGCGTTTCGGAAGAAACAAAAGGCAGCATCTTCCGTCCTGTACAACACGATTATCCAATTACTGTTTAATTTCAAAATAAATAAGTTTCGTTTTAAATCTAGTGCACGGTGTCGAATTGGGAGTCGTTAATTTGGATACATCAAACGGTTCAAAGAATATCCTGATGGAAAGGTCAAATACATCTGCTATTTTGACAAATGAGAGCTTACGGAAGATTCTTCATGACCTTAAAATAATCATCCATATAGCATAAATTAATTTCATAATATCAGAAATTGTCAACGGCCCTATTCGTTGAGCCACTTTCTTATTACACATTTATCATGAACCGTGGTCCAAAATGGTAAAACGCGAAAAATATTTGTTAAAACGTTAGGTTAATAGAGTTCCAGTAAAGAAATGTACTATAGCTGTTATTTTACACAACGGTAATCTTAAGGTTAAAATTACTGGACGAACGATTAGTAAAGTAAATTTAACCGGAAAACTCTATCGCACAACGGTACGCCAACATACCTCTCCAAATTTGGATATGTGATTAGAAGTATCATTGCGCTGCTGACAAATAAATCCATTATTCTCTGAACGTTTATCTAAAAGAAAATGTTAATGGGTGGCTGTCATCACATCCAGAGTATGCGGATGGACAACAGAGCGTAATAACATGGGTGGCACCCTCGGCAAGTACTGAACATGCAGTCGCGGTTATCCGACACGGGCTGGTTCTCCAGGAAGGAAGTTGTGTCAGGGGCTAACAGCTCCTCGCCGTGAAAATGTAGCGTGCTATGACATTTAAAATTTAACAGACATGGGCATAGTCTTTAGAATAACGCACACAAAGGAGAATGGAGATGAATATTTCAAATTGGAATTTCAAGATTCCTAAAAGCCAGGTTTATTGAAAACATATGCAAGAGAATTAGAAGAAAAGGTCTGCATGTTACAATAAAAGAGAGCATAAGGCCTCAGGTGAGACTAGTGTTGCACTGTACCAGCAGATGATTACTCATCATCAGTAAGGGTCAGAAATTTTGTCCGTAATAGACAATTGAACAGAGTTTTGTAGTATTAAATTGCCATGTCAAGTACTGAGAGGTCGGTGGTGTGACGTCGTGATTCATAAACTCCGTGTTCGAAATGAGGATAATATAAATCACGCAAAGGGAAAGTTGTATGACTCATTGTAGCAGGTATTTGATAAATCTCCTTAGAATTACATGATAAGGAAATTTCAATGCAAAATTAGGAACAGATTTTTTTTCAAACCGGCAGTTGCTGAAAGGATTTTATATAAATCTAGTAATGATAATGGTGCTGAAACCATAACCTGCGCTTTATCGGAAACCTGACTCCCCGAGCACTCTGTTACTACATTGAAATATTCATGAACACAACAGGGCCACGCCTGATGTGAAGACTCACAATTAGATATATCAAATCTTGACAGACAGCAGACGGCATCCAAGAGTATTATATGTCCGACATTTCAGGTTAGCTAACTGTCATACTGAGTCTGACTGGTGGTTGACAGGTTCAGGGAGAGACACGAAGTAAAAGCCAAGCAGCACGCAAGTCTGATATGGAGATTTTTCTCAAGCAGTTAAAGGATGGAGAAGTTGACAAGAATAGTACCAGGTTAAAATACAAAGTAGAAGAATGACAAAATTTTAAAATTAAAAAAACAAGGTAAACTGCAATGCTTACATGAGCAAGGCCAAATTAATGGAGAAAACCCGAATTTATAAGACGTGAATATAAGTGAATTGTAAAGAAAAGAGGGGAAATATTTAAAAGGTGAAATGGTCTTAAAAACATTAAGAACAGGAATATTATAGACTTGCATGGAAGAATGAATGAATTTAAGACGGGGTGCCAGCCTATACCTGCCTTCGGAAAAGCAAGAAAGGTTATCTGTTTGTAAATTCTTACAGCATTTTTAATTTGTGGACGAGAGAGAGAAATATTTAATTTAAAAGCGCTGAAGATGTTTAAGTTTATATGGCGTTGGAGGTAGGTCCTTACTGAGTAAGGAACATTTGGGGATTGATAATGACAGACGGAAACAGAAGCACTGGGACAAAATCCTGTCTCATTATCATTTCGAAGAGGGTAAGAAATAGGAATGATGAAGGTTATGGGGTCATATTTTATAATACTTTGGATTAAACACACAAGGAAAGGGGTTCAGTGCACAGTTAAGCCAAAATTTAACAAAGAAGCTCGCTTTATGCACGGATCCCTTATAATTCCAAGCTATACTGCACCAATTGTGAAGGGAATAACTGTGTATAGTGGATCAAGGGGTCTCCGGCTAAGAATCTGTCGTCCAAAAAAACTGGTGTGCGCATCTCTTCGCTGAGTTGACATAACACCTGAAACTTCAGAAACTAATATCCGAATATAATTGTTTCTTGCACGAATCTTTCAACAAATTGCTGCGAGACAAAACTTCCTCCTTCCTTTTCAGTCATGAAAGGAAATTACTTAGAATTTAAAATGCGAGAAAAAGGGAATTAATAGATAACCCATAGTTAAGAGTATTTAATATAAAACTGGAATTTAGAAAAGAATGTCGAGGTATTCATGACCAGTTGAGAGCCACTGTAGCGAAAATTATCTTTACAGCGTGGGTTACATTTAGATTAATGATGTTAACATATGTAATTTATTATGGAGATAATAATTATATTTTTTATATGTGGTAATAGGTAAGCTCGAGGAATTTAAGAGATTAGTCCCACAAAATATTCATTTAAATACTTATTGTGCAGCCAAGTAAATAAAGAATGAAGCTGTGTGTGTTTAAATAATAGCAAGAAAAATAATAAGAATACATCAAAATTAAAAATGTTAATAACAAATTCAAAATTACTATTAAAAAGCAATTAAACTATTATACATAACTCACCTTCGGCATCTGTCAGTATCCGATGCAAAGGAAAGAAAACAAATGTTTGATATAGAGAACCAGAATTAGTTTTCTGAAATGGAGGCAATAGCAGTGACAAGGGCACTAAGTGTAAAGTTCTTTTGTCTAGCTTTGAATTAATGCAACCATAATAAATCCTCAGAAACCAAAACATTCATCTCAAATTTAAAGAATTACGACGACTGTATACGGTCGCAGTCACGAGTGACATTTTGGACACTGTCCATTGTCTCAGCCAGCAATACAGGATGAAGGCGTTTAACAGCATAAAGATATGCCACAGTAAATTAAGTATGGATATTTGTGGGGTTTAGTCTGAGAGGATCAAAGATGTCCAACATTTCTTTTTTTCTTCTGTTAAATAGAATTCTAAAATCGTCCAAATTTGGCGTTTCTTCTTAAATTTGCTACGTCACATATCGTAGGGCACCTGTTTGTTACAGTAATCAGAAAAAATTGTTTGGCCCCTGGGGCATTCCCCATATTTCTTGTCAACATCATTTCACATGGATATTTAAAAACAACGGTAGTGTAACTGCTGTAAATCAACAACTGAAAGGTAACATATGTACATTTGCGAAGCATACATGAAAAACAGCACGCTGTCAAGAGCAGAATTACTAACGAGAAAGCGCATTTCAGTGAAAGGTTTTTATACATTTTTCGTAGTCTTCAAGTTAAAAATATCTGCAATTCCTCTCTTAAGTGCTGAATTAAACATTCATGTCACTTAGAGCAGCCTGAAGAGACGGAGACCGTTAGTCTGGCAATAATACTCTTTCTTTGTACTTCAACGTGTCCTTTATGTTCTCACAGCACATCAACCTGGTAACCACATAACTTATCAGCTTTCTTTTCCAAAAAATCCTCTGTTCAATTTTGTATGAACGATATTCTATTGCTTCTTCAGTTCGATAAGCCGGAATAGCTCAGTAAATAAGATGACTGGGTACCAAGAAGGCGGCCTTTCTCTTGTGTTTATTCTTTGTTTTATCCCAATTCTATAACATTCATTTGTGTGATTAATGAAACGTGTATTTCTGAAATTGGAGGAATCGATCTTGGGACCTTGGTTTCATTGCCCATTGGCGCGACTAAGGGTAATCACGAAAGATAGCAGCAGGACGGTTCGTCTGGGGTCCGAGCTATAAACCTGCAGCGTACCCTACTGTGAAACGGTTCTGCTTCTGTTTCGATCGCGATGTTAGGACCAACTGAGAGTTTGGTATGTATGTGTGTGTGTGTGTGTGTGTGTGTGTCTGTCTGTCTGTCTGTGCATGTGTCTGTCTGTCTGTGTGTGTGTGTCTGTCTGTGTTTGTCTGTCTGTCTGTGTGTGTGTGTCTGTCTGTCTGTCTGTGTCTGTCTGTGTGTGTGTGAATGTATGTATGTATGTATGTATGAATGTATGAATGTGTGTATATATGTATGTATGTATGTACGAATGTATGTATGTAAATGTTCTCGACACTCTCTTAGTGCAGCTGCGTCAGCAAATTAATATCAGCTGCTTAATTATAAAACATCTCCTTAAGGAAAACTGAAAATGTAACGCTTATAGAAGTTGGCTGACATTTAACTCCTTCCGTCACTGGCAGTTTCTTTCTTGGGGTAAATCTCACCTAGAATTTTATTAATTTTAGTATTTTATTTCATTTTAATAGAATTTTATTAATAGACAGTCGCTCTGCCAGGTGGCAATTACATAAAAAAAACACCAAAAATAAACTTGGAATATTCACACGCTGGATCACATTTTGACTTACCCAATTTGTACTGGCGACAAGCGAACATTTCTGGAGTTGCTACCTAATGTTTTTACTTATCTTCTCATTTAAAGCTAATGTTTTTACTTATCTCCGCATTTAATGTCCTACACAGAACACAGTTTCACACTCAAACTAATGCCTATTTTACGATAGAAACTTATTTTATTATAAATAACAAGTCCTACGCAAATAACATCTTCATATGATAGGCCAGTCAAGTGATGACATTAACGTCGTTTCTTCAGAACATGCTCTTTCTAGTACCAATTTTCGTTTTTTAAGTAACGCGAGAAAAACAATACAATTTAATAAGCTTCGGATAGCTCCGAGGAGAGATGATGCGGCTAATAGCCAAGTGCCATGCCACTATTCAACTCTAGTACTGCGCACACACACATATTAAACTACTTAATAATAATAATAATAATATGGGAGTACCGGTTGAAGAGCGAATTTTCTGATAAAGTATCGACCAGAAGGAAACCGCACTCAAAAATCAATACAGCGTGCAAAGCCACGAGCAAGGGTCCGTGAGGAACACAGTCACGTGATGGTTGCTGTGATTTCGAAGACCATGTTAATAAAAATCCTAACATAAGGGGAAAAGTTTTTCTTACATATGCATAAGTTGTTTTTTCACAATCCAACACGTTTCGGCCCTTTAGCCATTTTTGTGAATAACATCAACGTTATGGGAAAGTATCCACACAGTTCAAGATGTGCAGTGCTCAATGTTGCTTGCCCTCTTTTACGACGGCTGCAACACATAAAGGACGATGTATTTATACACTCAGTACAGACATTCCGGCATATGTTGAGACGCCATTTTTTACTCAGAGGACACATAAAATAACACCCTGACGCTTTTTCTTCGTTGTTACACCGTGCATGTTGTCGAGTTACTCAATTATTATACCAACTACTGCACATATATAAAATTTATAAAATTTACACACTAAAACATTAAAGCATTAAAAATGCTCCGACATGTTGCGGAGAGTGCCCTGCAGGGCACTCTCCGCAACATAACATAACGCAACACGGCATGCTACCACAATACCCAACTGGTACAGCGAAACTAATGTGACTTTTTATAGTCTGACTTTAGCAAGGACGATATGGCTCCCTGATCATGGTTCTAGGACCGAAACATGTCGGAGCATTTTTAATGTTTTAATGTTTTAACGTGTAAATTTTATATATGTGCTGTAGTTTGGTATAATAATTGAGTAACACCCTGAAGCTTGCCATACCTTATGCGGAAAACTCTCTGTGTACTCAGATGTTACAATTTAACGTTACCATAGGGTGATTAACCGTTACCCTGCTAACGTGGAGAATATGGCGAGGTCCTAATAATACCGGGGACCGCGGTAGCACATGGTTAAGGCGCTGTGCTACAAATTAGAAGGTCGCTGTTTCGATTCCAGATGGTGTCATTGGAGTTTTTTATTGACATAATCCATCCGATTGCACTATGGCCCTGGTGTCGACTCAGCCTCTAAGAGAAATGAGTACAAGGAGTATTTTCTGGGGGTAAAAACCTGGGCCACTGTCACGTAATATGGGAGCCTTAACTTCCTGGAACCCTCTGGGAACCTTGGGCCTGTAATGGGACTGATTTACCTAATAATACCAGCAAATGGCAGATGTGATTTAACTCGGCGTTTAAAGGATCAATACAAGCAACACAACAACTTTCACAATAAGAATTAATTTAACTGAACAACATATATTTTATTATTTTAATAAAGATATATTCCAATTATTTTATTATTTGTACTTTTATCAGGATATTTCATGTTCATTCATTCGTTTCAATGGCTGTTATTTTTTGCTGTTTCTATAATGGTTGTGCATACGTTCCCATAACATTAGCTTTGTCCGTGATGATGGCTAATGATCCAAAACACGCAGGAATGTAAAAGAGTAATATGTATATGTAAACGCGTGTACCTGATTGATTCTGCTCTCTCACTGAATTGGTTGACTCCATAATATTTTATTACGAAGCTACACTGTTATGTTTCAATGTGAATAACAGGACGTCAAAGCTGTTTTCAGGTTAATCACACTCGCCCGCAATACACGTCATCTCCCTCCTTGATGTACGAAAATATCTCGCGGGGTTTGTACACTCACCCGAGTCTTTTCCGCCCTTGACACAGATGCCGAAGCCGTGCGAAGACTCGGGAGGTCGTACCATGTTGACGGTCCGTACCACCAGATCGTGGTGCATGTTGAGATTGTGCGGGTGCTGTTGGGGACTACTCGCGGGGCTGGATACGGCGCTCCGCCTCCCACCCCCAGTATGGTGTGTCATCTTGTTGCTTGTACTGCCACCGCCACCCGTCCCGAAGTACCTCAGCACCTGTTCCGGCGAGATGGGCCGCTTTTTTCCGTTAACACCTGCATGGTGGTGATGGTGGTGATGGTGGTTCGCTAGGGGTTTGCTGAACGTGGTGGAGGAACCCAGGTATGTGCCGCGCGGATGTTTGCCTGGTGTGGGCGCAGTGGTGGGGCGCTCCACGATGGTGTAGGAAGTACCGGGTGGGGAGTAGTACAGGCCCGAACGCCCACGAGTGGAACTGCCTCCCCGGGAGTACATGATGTCCTCGGCCTCGTAGCTCCCCGCACGGTGGGAGGGCTGATGCGGGGGCTGTGACGAGAAGCGTGACGTGGAGTTATGATGGTGATGCGGGCTGTTGATGACACTGACACTGCCCCCGCCTGGACTCCGCCCCCAGCGGCCCCCATACTGGGACAGGTTGATCTCTGCCAATTCACCAAACTCTTCCTCGTCCGCCATCCAGCGTCACGTGACCACCTGCACACACCGTCGTGAGATTCAATAAATTTACTCTAAATTTTAAAAAAGGCTCAGTGCCCGCAAATTTTCTCCATCCCGGTTTTTATTGCAAAACTCTCTTCCCTTGACACATTTTAAAGGAAAGCTAATTTGCATCCTTGTAATGCCTCCAATAATTAACTTGAACTGCCGAAAAGTGACTGGCCACATTTCTTACACTGATGTCTTGAAGCAAGTAATAAACCCAGTCCTTGAAAATTCAAGGTGTCTCATGTGAGCATGGAAATGATGTTACTTTTCTGTGCCCGTAAATATCGACAGTTGACTGAAAATAGTAAAAGTAATGACATTCAACCAATTAACCTGTGACACTGAACAGGATAATGAAAACTGAGTCAGCATCAGTGAATTAGTTCATTCAGATTTAAAAAGGGACTTGACACTATACATGAACGTGCATTCATATATAAGATATTACAGACTGTGATCACCCAATGACGTCCGAAGACTGACAAAATACCGAGTGGATGTGTTCAAAGCTGTAAACATAATGTCAGTATCTGTGATATGTAACATTCAAACAGAACACGCATCAAACTGGACACTCCGGAATAAAAATTAGTTAACATACGTCATAAGTATGTATGAAACAAACACGTGATATCAATATTTTTTCAGTTAAACCTACAAACACGACCATAGCTTTCCTGTATTTTCTTTTCGGCAGACATATTACAGATTGCGACCATTTTTTAAAATATCAGCTTACGTCATAAATAAGGCTACAACACGCAATGCGCCTGGAAGCCGAATGAGAGTCGCCGTTTTATCGTACGCTAGAGGCACAGATATGTACTGATGAAACACATATGAAGTAAGCCGACATGCAACCAGATTTACGAGTGTATAGAACAACAAACATCACGTGTGTATCAAAGCTACCGTGAGACAAATTCGTAGACAACTAACAGGAACAAAAAAAATGTTTTAATGGGACCGACGTTATTCTAATACCATTGTTTGTTAAGTGAAAATATTCTCTCTCTCTTTATCTATCTCGACATATTTAACCAAATACAAATTAAAACTTTCCAGAGATGATAAGACATGGTGGGTGAGAGGACCCCAGGTGGAGACGATCGATTATCATTACGGAATAACGTTCCTAAATTCAAGAACTTTATGAACACAGCCCCTAATTATGGAAGTCTGAAATCGCTGCTCATAGCTTTGTCACGTCTGTCTGTCTGTGCGCCCATCTGTACGTATGGAACGGCTCGGCTCAGACTAGATGGATATTTATGAAACTATATTGATGATTTTTCGAAAATCTGTCGAGAAGCTAAAATACAATATAAAATATGTATGATGCAGTCATACATAACTTTACATTTTATTAAATTATATTATATTAGACAGAAACATGTAGCTGGAAATATAATCTAACAAAATATCATCATCATCATGTTCCTGAAGGGTTAGGCGTGTTTCCTGTTCCTTGATCCTCAAGATGAAGTTGGTCCCTCCATCTCTTCCTCGGTCGTCCTATGTTCCTTCGTCCTGTTGGTTTATATTGTAGTGCTTGTTTTGGTAGTCTGTTTGTGTCCATCCTCTGTACATGTTGCAGCCACTTTTTCTGGTACTGTTTTATTTCCTTTACTGTGTTCTGTGCTCCCGTTTTTTCCCCAATACACTGATTCTTTTCTTTATCTAGTTTTGTTATTCCAAGTAAGTGTTTCAAACATTTTCATTTGTGCTGCTTCTAAACCTTTTTCCTCTCTTTGATTCAGCACCCAAGCTTCACTTCCAAATTTCAATGCTGCTTTAGCTGTAATGTTGTGAATTATTAACTTTGTTTCTTTGTTCATTTGTTTTCCAAAATATCTCCGTGTAGCTCCGTATCTAATAAAATATAAAGTTGTGTATGACTGTATTATATGTTTTTTATATTATATTTTAGCTTATATTCAAAACAAAGGGGATATTTCGCTTGAAAAAAAATCTGTCGAGAAAATTCAATTTTCATTCAACTCTGACAATAATAACGGGTACTTTATAACATGAGATATGTACATTTATGATAATATCTCTCCGAATTCTTTTTAGCATGAGAAATTTTTCAGGAAAATTTTGTAGAGAAAATTAAGACACAATTTATGCTCAATAATTTTTTTTTCCAGAAAATCGTACAATTTATGATGTAAATTGGAAGAATGTGTGAGAGCCAGACATGCCACAGATTACAATATAATACGTCACAAAAAATATGCGATATGCACACTGGGTAACTAAGGCAAGAGTACAGACACGGGCTTACAATAAATCTTATTGTAGCACCGTGCATTTTTGTAGAATCACTTCAATTTATCAACCAACGAATACACATATAATTTCAAATAAAACACTTTTAAAACATTTTAAAACACTCCGACATTTTTCAATCTTGTCAGATCATCATCAGGGAGCTTTGTTCCTTCCTAAATTTATGTTACAGTATTCACAGTTCAATTGGTATTTGCAAACGAGGTGTTGTGGCAGCTTATCATGTTGTGTAGGAATGTGTTGTGGAGCAGTGGCTCGGTGTGCACACCGAGCCACACCTATAGCTGTGTGTAAAGTACTAGACTGCTGATGATATACAGAGAAACTGCCCGAAACACGTAGAGCTCTATTCCAAAAATAAATTTGAGGAATTGATTTTGTTATAAGAAAATAGCCCGTCAAGACCATAGTGTCCTATTACAGGACGATATCCAGGATGAGAGGGAACCACGCGCCATTGTCTGAGAGTGTAACCACCCTCGTTATGAAGAATCTTTATTTACATCGCACATGTCACTTTTAATATGATATATATGGTTAGTAAAGTGGGGGGAGCTGGTGGGGAAACCGAGGGAAAGAGACCACTTTCAAGGCCAAGACGTAGAAAGGATAATAATATTAAAATGGATCTTCAGGAAGTGGGATGTGGGGGCATGGACTGGATCGATGTGTCTCGGTATAGGGACAGATGGCGGGCACTTGTGAATGTAGCGATGAACCTTCTGGCTCCATAAAATGCGGGGAATTTCTTGACTAGCTGAGAACCGGTTGGCTTCTGAAGAAGGACTCTGCTGTATGGAGTAAGCAAGTAAGTAAATAAAAGGGAAAATACAGTACATATGAGGGAAATGAGAAATGTATATATCCTGAATTGGGAAAAATTTGCCTAAGCTTATACATAAAATATTACAAATTGTTTTCGCAGAAATATCGCGAGAAAGGTAGACTGGATTCTGCTAGCTCAGTGTATGTTCCAGTTGACCAATTTAATAAAAAAATAATGAACGTTCAGATTATGGAAGAGAAGCCACTTTCCACAAGCCGATTGTCACATTGCCACTATACACTCTTAGCTGTGAGTTAGTAATAATCCGGTCAGCGACAACGATTTACGAACTAGAAGAATTAGGTCTGTTAAATATATTATATCTTTTGGGTTATTTTATGAGCTACACTACCAATGATCCCTACATATGACGGGTACATTAAACGTAAGTAGTCAGTGGCAGCATCAATTATATGCAAGTTCCTCAGTTTGCAAGGCACAATGAAAACTAATGCCAAGTGGTGCAGTAAGAAGTATCATTAATAACACCGCGCAATTAAGCGCCACTCACTGAGCTGTCTGACAGAACCAGCGGCACTGCAGCATTAGTGTTGCTTTTTGTGCTGCTGCTTTATCTAAACAGTCCCTGATGTACTAAAAAGACTACATCCGAAGGACAGGAATGGAATGACTGCAGCTCATGAAATGACCGAGAAAATATATTAAGGCGCCATCACATCCCATGTTACAACAACCCGAGAAATGTTACGAAAACGTAGGTACAGCCGCCCTCCTGTCTCTTAAGATGACACATGTCAACCACGAATAACCTAACCTCCACCAAAACCCTTCATTCATTCTTCCATACTTCTGCTATAAACGATTCCAAACATTTCTATATTGCTACCACCGCTCCAGTGTCCACAGTAATTCCATGATAGAGAATCGTCCTATACAATTTTCCGTTACCTCAGCCTGTTAAAATATTACAGCTTCTAGGGCAATCAGCAGTTCATCATCTTGTTCAGAAAAGCTCACAATCCGATCTATACTTATCTTTTCTGGGTCAATTATCTCGATTCTGTACTTACACATCCTCTTTCTCCAAGGCACGTTTCAAAATTATTCCCCTAGTACAGTCAGGTTTTTTGACTAGTCTCTCCGTTGGCTTTGCCAGATTAATGTTATATGCTGTTCTTATATTTCTTACCTCTGTGACATATATAGCCTGCAAAATGTTCCTTGACTTTCCCCTCTAAATACGCTAGGAATATATTTCGCCTATTACTGTGCTGAAAATATTACGCTTTAATTTAAATCGCCCGTTCCATCACACAGGTCCCTACCTCCTATCCTCACACACGTTTAAAAGCAAATCATCTTACATGAAAATAGTTTAGAATATTCAAATACATTATATATAGGTAAAGCAGTCCCGTTACAGGCCTGGACAGGCCCAGAGGGTTCCAGGAAGTTAAGGCTCCCAGATTTCACGACAACGGCACAGGATGGTGGTAGGTACATATTATATACATATGTTTATACAAATACACATATATAGTGTATTGTCCAGGACACTGCAACAAAGCACAGAAACCTGGCAACTTATTAAGATATATTTTCAAGTTAAACTAAACTAAAACTTTCTATTCCAAATCGAAGTTGCTTGCAAACCTCACGCTGACCTGGACCAATTTCAGGTATCTTTATGTCACATTGTTTTTTACAATCAGAGCCTATATATTAAATATTTTTCAGTTTAACGATTTAACAACATAATACCTTACCGTCCACAAAATAGCATCCCAAGTAAGTTAAAAAATCTTTAACCTCTCAGTGCTACGCGCGGAATAGCTCGGTTATAATGCATGCTCTTGTGAACAGGGGTGGTATTTAGCGTTTAAGATGGTATATGTTTTCATTCATCAATCAAAAGTTAATGCTTACATGTGGCTTTTCGACAATAAAAATTACACATTTGCAATACACTACCAGTAACAAAACACTGAAAACGTTAAGTTGGCAGCAGTCATCAAACTAGATGCTAAGGACTGGGAATCTTCCAAGCAGAAATTCTGTTACCGCCAGGTCTGTTCAAGATGAATACAGACGCGGCCGAAATGTTTAGTCAACCTCGAGCACGTGTCCTCTCGCCAGTGCAAAAACACGAGCGACAGATAAAAAAGCGACTTCGCTGGGAAATATGACGGGGTAATTGATGGGGCTGCTGACGGGTAACAGGCGGCTTATCTGCATTCAGGGGTAAGAGGATGCTGCGGGTCCTCTAACTGCTTAACTCAACAGCTTCACTGAGTACGAAGCCTTGAAATGGCTTCTTTAGCTAGCGCAGAAGAAGAACAATAATAACACTGAGAATAAAAAATATAAGAAAGAAAGTGGATTAGCGGAGGAAAAACAGAGTGGAGAGAAGGCCGTGAAGAAAATGATGATAAAAGAAGAGACAAAGGAGAAAGAATACAAAGAAAAGTGAAATAATGAGATTACAAAGAAGACGAAGAAAAAACTAACAGAAAAATGAAAAGGAAGTGAGACTAAGAAGAGGGAAACATGAGAAGATGAGAGGAGTTCATTCAGAAGTAAGAATATAAGGGAACGGTAAATATGAAAGCACAAAGATGCAGGGTAAAAAGGTAAATATAAATAATAATGATGACATAAGGAAGAAATGGAAAGAAGAAAGAATGAAGGACTTGAAGTCGAAGGAGAAAAAGAATAATAGCGAAAGCGTAGATATTAAACACAACAGATGGAAAATTGAAAAGAAGTTTTCATTTACCCCTAGCAGAACAGTGAGAGAGCATACATCCATTACCTTACACAAGTAAGTTATTCCCACCTATTTATCTACTCAATACACTACATCACAGTGTGGCTTCGTTTTCCCAGTAATAGACCTAATCTTCTACATGAACTAAAATTTCAATCAATCTCCTAGAAGGCAGAGTAGGCTGTAAGCCATGAATGATGCTGTCACTTTGAATGTGACGTCGTGTAATCCAAAGGAAGTGCTGCTGCCCCTGTCATAATCAGCCGACAGTCTTCCATCAAAGCGTGCGGCAGCAGTGCATCCAAGAAGTCACCGACTTCACAAGTTCAAAACTCACTTTGGATATCACTTGGTTTACCATATAATAACATCCTTATCATAAAACTAATACATTTTTAGTGTTTTAAAGATTTAATCCATGGCACATCGAATCTTCATGATATAAAGTTCTGTCTGTCAAAAGGGGATTAGTGTTCCTTAGGGAATAAATGTCGTGGCAGCAGTAAATGTGCAGTTAGTTGAAGTGCACGGAGTTCGAGGTGTGCGCGATGGTGTTTCCTAGAGGTAGCTGTGAATGTCTGCCTGTCTGTCTGTCTGCCTGAGAAGTAATTGGTCCCTCACTGAAGAAGGGTATCCACAGGTGAGTATCTCATGGCACTCCTCACGACACAAAGTCCATAAATTTTAGCAGTTTCGATGATAAGGACGTGGGCGTGGTTATTGATCCACCAAGCGCTGTCCCGACGCTCCGTCCAATAGCGGTGCAGTTTAACTCTATACGGCCGTATTTCATAGCGGCTTAACGTAAACAATTCGGATCAATGTGGTAACGTAAGCGTGAGGAGTATCCATTAAATTAACTTCCTGCTGCTGTTTATGTACGCATTATGGCTGGACCACATTTAAATTCATCTCCAGGCTCTGGTTGGTTTCTGGCTGCAGGAATGAACATGTGTATTCCAATATGTGTAATGCACGGAATTTCAAACGCATTCTTTCATAGTTTGCGATCTTTATTGGCCTTGATGTTCACAGAAGTCTGTTTATTAATTTACTTATTTATTTATGGCCTACTAACAAAGCTGTGTGTGTGTGTGTGTGTGTGTGTGTGTGTGTGTGTGTGTGTGTGTTTGTTTGTGGAGACGACTGACAGTATATTTAATGAATACATATAATGGCAGGTAGCAGTCGTGAACTCACTTGAAGAACGTGCCTGTAATTGTCTGTTGCAACTGTAGGTCAAAACAGTCCCAAGTCTTTGTGGAATACTAGAACCTGAGCATGAAGGAAGTATGGTCCTTGGAAACGTCTGCAACTCTTCTCTGGTGGAAAATGTGTATCGTCCCAGCAGAGTTGAATCGTCACTACCATCGCTATGAAAACCACAAATCTTGCCACTATAAGTGTGTCATGTAAATATAACCCCGATTTAAACTGATTAGTTTATTTTTTCAACAGCGCAATAGCCCCTATTGGGTCAGGGCCCCTCATTATCGATGCTTCGCTCACGCTCAAACACACCATACTCGGTAGGACTCCTCTGGACGAGTGATCAGCCAGACGCAGTATTAGTACATTGGAATGCTGCAGACCACTAGTTCTTCTGATTTTACAACACTTAAACAAGCCCGCACTCATCCGAAAGTCGCTTGAAGTATCTGAGTACCTTACAAAGGCTGCGTCCTTAGCTTGCCTTGAACAATCCGAAGCTTTAGTCTTCGACCCTCCATGGCAGACTAAGTCGCTACTGCAGCTAACAAATACCTATAACACAAATTAATTAAAATGTGTAACACAGACATCGGGGACCGAAACCATCACCTTGGAGCAATGTCGTTCGTGAAAAGCAAAACGTCGCTCAGCTAGCCAAGAAACTGTCCATTCTTTACGCACCCCTTGGGCGTATTATCGTGCTTTACAAGATCCTGCAACTGGTCTTAATCACCTGTCAGACAGGCCCAGTACTCCACATAATACAACAATTACGTGACGTTCGATTCACATTTAAAATTTCTGAATCCAGACACATCCACTGCACCAGTAGATGTGGTGTAATTCATGTGTCAGAAATAATGTCAATAAATCGATAAAATCAGTTATTATTTTAATCGAGTCAATATTAATTTTTAAAAACACTTTGCGGCAGCAATGGGTTATACCCGAGCAACCACGGTCAGTGTTCACTGATACTTCTTCCGGCTTTCCTCTGAAGCGTCTCTTTTAAAGCCGAGCATCCGTCTAGAACTTTGACACCATCTGTAGCCGCCTAAAACTGATATGTAGGAATTCGTACAAGCGTGCTCGGTCATTAACAGTTTCAAAAGAGTGTCTGGTCTTCACTTTGACAGACTTCGGTTTCTCACGTCGCGATCCTCGTCAAAGGACCGTGAATGAAGAGCTTCCAACGGGAAGACAAATGTCATGAATGAAACACAACACAAAGCACTCATTCCAAGGACGGTGCACATTGCCAAATTACCCACCGAAATGCGTGCCTCTCTCAGTAAAATTACACACCATTCACACCAAATGATATTAATTACATAGAAATCAATTGTTTTACGCCATACATTTTACATAACACATGCTTACTCTATAGCTTGTGGAGACGTGGAATGTTGGTACAGGCAGCGGAACGAAGAAGGATAACGCAATATGATACAGGACGGTAAAGGTAAAATAGATCTTAAAATAAATATGAACAGATCCAACACAAAATGTGATTATACAAGCAAAGCTTTAAGTACAATGGTAGAAACGTCTGAACAACTTTCTGTATTGTTATTTTCTTACACGCATGGTTGCACAATTATCATATCCTCCAAGAACTTAATTATTCGACTGCTTTCATAAAATAGCTTTTCGATTCGTGACATTCTACATTACAATAAGTGAATATTCTTATTTTAGAGAAACGTACTGACATGAGTAGAGAGACAGCACTTTCCTCTGAAAAGATGACACCCACATACAAGACCGCTCGGTGTCATAGGCATAAGAGAGCAATTCAATTCTCTACTGTAATTACTTATTCGTAGCTTATGTAATTTCACTATTAGTATATCCAGTGCCTTAAATACTGCAAATTCAAAAGCGACTTTCGCCACACTGAAACCCTAAAATTACAACAACAAAAAATACGAAGTCATCTAGTGTACTGTTAGTTTGTCGGTTAGTCGGCTATTTAGATGGACCGGTAAAAATGTCGGAATAAATATGAGTGTCTTTTAACAGTTTAATTGATTGTTTCTTGTCTTCTTTGTTTAGACGGCTAGTAAGATGATACAGGGGCGTAATATGCGTGACTTTTCACAATTTACTTAGCTTGCGCCTTGTTAATTTGTCAAGATGGCTAGTTAGATTGGACGACAAAACAGTCGAGTAATACACGTGTCTTTTATCACTTTCCTTGCTGGTTTTGTAGTGAAATAATCCATTATATTTTCTTCCAGTGGTATCGTGTAATCTTATGTTTTAAGGCGAGAAGTTTGCTTTGTCTTACATTTTTACCTATCTAAGCTTATAAAATACAAAGTAAATATATATATATATATATATATGTGTGTGTGTGTGTGTAATTCTAAGAAAGATAATTAGTGACAAGAACTGGACGTTTTAAGGTTAGAGGTAAAAAGGCTCCAAGTTATTCCTTTTCATATATGCTCCAAATTTTTATTACTACCAGCAAATGTAGCAAAATTTGAACCAAGCTCTTCCAACCCAAAACACATTTCTACCAAGACTATTATAATAATTTTCTGGCTGTTGGTCAAACTTTCTCAATAAAATGTTATACCCAAGTTTAGGTCTGTATACGTGAGGTGACATTCATACAATATTATGATTCATGTCTGAGTAGATCCCTCTTAACTGAGCTCTCACAAAATTTACTACTCCATTAAACGTGTCACAGTTAAAACTGCTCAATACTATCATAAAAGAATCTTCCAAATTTCTACCATCACCAATACGACTCAGAAAATTTCAATGTGCTGAGGTGACGAAGATACTAGTCCAATCAGAGCAACGAAATTTAAAATAAAATAAAAATTGCATTACACAGCCTCTGGTATCATCACACCTACAGGTGGATGATACCAGAGGCTGTGTAATGCAATTTTGACCTCCTGATGATGAGCACAGGTGCACGAAACATGTAGAGGCATGAAATAAACTTATTGTAAAACAAACATTTTGTGCATCAATTTGGTTAATTATTGAGATAAAAAACGAAATTTATGTCTGTAGATATTTGTAAGGAAACCCCATAGAATCGCAACTGATAAGCAGATTGGTATAGAAGTAGACACAAAGGAAACAAAAAATATGTTAATTTCTCTTGATCATAATACAGAAAAAATTGTACTGTGATATCTAAAAGTCATCAAAAGTCGTAACAAAACTCAAACACTTAGGAACAATGATAAAAAAGTATTATTGCTTGCATTCACGGAGAGACGAAGAAATATCAAATTCAAGAAACTGTGGCTGCCATTCGACTAACAATAATTTTTCACATCCACTGTATAAAGTCGTAAAATTTAAGGCATAAAGAACTATAATAATCCCCGCAGTTTTAGAGGAGTGTAAAACTTGTCCTTGCATTAGGGAAGTACATTGATTAACGATGTCTGAGTACAGGAGCCAGATGATAATATTCGGACCTAAGAGATATGAATTGTCAGGAATAAGCAAAAACTTTTTCAAGAAGGAACTTAAAAACTTGTGTTCTTCACCAAACAACGTTTATTAAATCAGGAATGGTGAGAGAGGCGGAGAATGTAACGCGCATGTATCGAAGGAAAAAGCGTACAAATTTCTCAGAAGAACAGGATGAATGATGATTTTGCAGAAAGCATACCTGGATGAAAGTAAAACATGAAAAAGGAGTTGACAGATAATCGGATGGAAAATCTGCAGTGGATTCATGTAGCTAAGTAATATATTTTTCGACTGACATGAAAGTTGATAAATCCTTGAACAGCTTAGAGATTATGCACTTCCTAGTAAACTTTACATATTTCAATTACTTGTGTACGTGAATTTTAAACACAGTTAAGATTATTGCTGTTGGAAATAACAGGTCCTTTGAACCATTACTTGAGCAATGTTAAAACCCTTTAAACAAAATTGGTAGCTACACAAACAGATACAAAATTCTGTCCTTAATTTCAATTGAAGTCTTTTCAAGCCTTTTAAATTCATCTTTTACTAGCGAATTGAATTTAATTCCACTTCAACTCTAAGGGACGAAGAGATGTTACTTACATGGGAATTCGATTTGCAGCATAAATAATGTAGCTCCGTCAAAAATTAATGAACATCAGGTTAGTGACGTGTTCGAAATAACAAATTTGCAAAGATAAAGTAATGCCAGTCCACTTACTTTTCTTTTTTTCAGCAACATCTTTCAAACGATATGACTAAAACTACCCCGCGTAAAGGGTTCCATGACATGTGTGTGTAGAGCAGTAAGGGCATCATGAAAGTGTTCTGTATTTGTTGGTAATGTTTATTGTTTCCTTCAGACGTCACTGTATAGAATCATTAAAGCACAGAAATTATTTTAGCATTCCATGACCTGGGTGCAATATTTGAATCACATCAATAAACGGCGCAATCAATTGTGTCCGCATGTCTGGTCAGTCGACCACAGGAAGACAGGAATTACGTACCGGAAAATACTCAATTGACGTAACAACGTGGTTTGATTGGTATTCCGCCACTTAGAGGGATCATTTCATCACAAGTTAAATAACGTCGAACGATGAGGAAAGACGACTATGAAAGGTGCGTAGGATTCACTGGTAAAAAATCTCACTGTGGTAACATGGCGGTGAAGCATTTGGATGGTGGTACAGTAATGAGTCAACTGGGAGTTGTGGCATTGTTATTAATCGATTGAAGTGGTGATATAAAGGTGAATGGAATGGGAGTGGTGACATACTGGTGAACTGGCAGCAGACGGTAATAAGGTGATGAATTCCCTGAGGTAGCGGTTTATTTCCGAATTGATTCAGAGTTGTGATAAGACAATGAATCCGCTGGGTTGGAGATATACTGATGAAATGATGACGGAGGGTAATATAGTGATAAATTGGCCGGGGTGGTGACGTACTGGTGAATCACCTGGGGTGGTGAAAGAATCACTTAGACTGGTGATATAGTGAAAAAGCCGGGCCGTTTTCATGCTGGTTAATTTTATGGAGTAGTGCTACAATGATTAATCAGCTTGGGTGGTTTTACATTGGTTAATGGACCGGTGTGATGTTATGTTGAAGATTATCTTGGGTGTGGTATTGGTAAATAGCCTGGGAATGATCACATACTGATGGACACATGGCAAAGATTTCACCACCCGCAATACTGCCACGACTTGACCTCCTCGGACACTCAAGTTTTCGACAAATATATATATATATATATATATATAT
>Ga0123354_10003152_pt1 | contig 22564 bp, 15 predicted proteins | sample TergutLab28metaG_2_FD_97872 | JGI IMG/M metagenome (GOLD analysis project Ga0123354, IMG submission 97872) | Labiotermes labralis P4 segment gut microbial communities from Petit-Saut dam, French Guiana - Lab288 P4 | ecosystem: Host-associated > Arthropoda: Insects > Digestive system > Gut ... | reverse complement strand
CAGAGATTAACGGCTGTGGGGACCCGTTGCGCTGACCACGTGACACCCCTCTATCCGCAAAAGTTGGCACTAACTTCGCCGACCGGCGGCGGCCGCTCTGTCGGTATAGTTCGCGTGCGAACTGAGGCCACGGAGTATATATATGTATATCACATGCATGTAAGCAAGTCAGTTGCGATCCCTGACCTAGATATCAGGTAACAGCATAACATCTGCTCTTGTAGAGACGACAGCATTTACGGAAAGGAAAATTTCGTGATCTTTGATGAGCTGTAGAACTAAACATTTGTGTAATGTGGTGCATTTGAAGCTAAGAAACCCTGTTTTGTGTCAGATATATATATTGCGTACAGCTGATATAAAGCAAAAAAAAAAATGTTTTATTAAAGTGTAAACTATAATTTGTTTACATTCCTCCAGTTTTATTTTCTGGTAACACGGAATATTCTTTACGGGGTGTTTCCCATAAATCTTTAGAGTTCGCGAATAGTTGAGGCAAATTTATAGTGTGTGTTGTCTTTTTCACTTTTGCAAGCCCTGTATCTCGTAGCTGAAGAGAAACTGGTGTATGACGCAAGATTGCTTTGACATCCTCTGAGATATGGATTTCACTTACATTATATTTAGTAGATCATAAATTGGGATAAGGCCGTCACAGGGATTAACTTTTAACCCCATTTCCCTTCATCTCTAAATACTTACCAGACAATAAGTATTTGTTGGTGTGTATGTCTTTGTAGCCCTCATTATGATTAACCTTTTACAGCCTACTGGTTAAATTATGCAACAACAAGTTTAACATTCAACAACTGTACTATTTGCCACACTGTATTTATGTGTTTTGTATTTTTCTGAGAACAAACAGCGACTTGTTCCACTTACACCATAAACTGATTGGTTTTTATAACCGTGATGAAAAGTGTTTACAGCGCGGTACGGACTGGGTGTTTAACTAAAGCAGTCTGCGTTTCGTCTTTAAAGGGTTAAGGCTGCACATGAAATTCGGCATCAGTCACCATTTAATAGTCAATATGACCTTGCTTTTATAGAACAATTTACAGGATTGACGATAGTTATAATAATTCGTCTACGAAATGGAGGGAAGTGCCTCAGTGTAGGCCAAAACCGCTTCCTTATACATTCCTTCCAAAGCACTAACCGTTATAGCTTTTTTTTACTATGGCACAGCAGCCAACTCGGGTCTAAACCATCACTGTTGAGGTTTCTAGATTACACACAATTAGACATAGACATACACCGCACAGGACTCCTCCGGACGAGTGATCAGCTCGTCGCAGAGGGCGGTACCTGCGCAAAACGCAACAAACACAACAGAAAATCCATTCCTCAGCGGGATTCAAACACTCGATCCCTGCAATCGAAAGGCTGTAGACTTATGCCTTAAACTGAAAGACCACAAGGATAGCGTAGTTCTTACGACTCGCTACAGGATGGACGGTCAGGAGACCGAACCCAGGGGGGGGGGAGGGCCGAAATATTCCGAGCCTGTCCAGATCGACCCTGGTGTCCAACCAACCTCCTGTACAATGGGTATCGGATGTCTTTACCGGGAGTAAAGCGGCCGGGGTGTGGCGTTGACCACCCACCGCGATCTAGCGCGTAGGTTAAAGGAAGTAGAACTGTGCCTCTACTTCCTTTCTGGGCCTTCATAGCCTGTTATAGGGTACGATTTACCTTTACTTTTTACCGGGACAGGTCACCATCCTATTGTTTAAAGATATTTATTATTAACGACCAATAAAATAGTGAAATATGAATAATTCAATGATCGGTAAATTAGACAGTTTATTTCCGTGTTTGTTCTGAAAGTCTAGCAACATTATGAATAGACAGTAGGCTTAGGCTGTTTGTGAAATTTCGGTCTACTTCTTTCCTGAGCCCATAAAACATATTTAATGATGGTGTTTTTCATCTAAAGCTATAAATCGTATCAGATATTCTGATAAAGGTAGTGCAAGATTACGAATACCGTAAGATGTAGGTTCTTTGCTCGTATTTCTGTTCCTTGTGTTTCTCAAAATTTGTCTTCTGTACCAAAATGTAATTTCGACGACAAAAACAAGTAAAATATGATGGGCGACTAATGCAGCTCGAATGGGAAGGATGACAAATTTGTACCTAATTTTAATCATAGAAACTCATTTGAAGACATCTCATGCGAAACGTGTAATTCAACTGAAATTCAACATCAGAGGGATTTTTAGTAAATAAGGCATAACTATTTACTTTCTGGGTGGTAGGGGCCAGTGGTTTTCTATTACGCACATGATATTGCAACAGTTGAAGTGTTCATGTCTTCTCAAGATGTACTCTGCTCTGTGCAGTCAATTTATTTTCCGTGCTTACAATTTCTCCCCTCCATGAAATATGACTTACTTCTAGCGGCTTCATTTCATCGCAATTTTTTTTCTGTGTACTGATGCTTCTTTCTTTTGTAATGAAGTACACGACTGTATAGCTGCCATTATCCACTCAGTACGTGGTTGTTAACGAGTTTTATATATAACGATTTTTTTTATTTAATGAATAATTTTCGATGACACGATCATCCTCAGGGAGCACATATTTTTCCTTGCCAAAGTTACAATTTAAAACATTCAGTGAATTACTTCGTTATGTTAACTTTGGTGCTGTGGTAGCATGTCTCTAAGTAGAAAATATGTTTATTAATAAGACTGTTAAAACAATATAGTAAGTAAGAATTGAATATTATACACAAATAATTAGGCCATCCAGATTGAAGGTTGAGTTTTATATATATATATGTGTGTGTGTGTGTGTGTGTGTGTGTGTGTTGGTGTGTGCTATTAAATAAACTACAGAATGCACGGTGTAACGATAAAAATAATCAATAAGTATTTACTGCTGCTTTTGTCCTTGTAATAGACCTGTATTAAAATCTGGAAAGTGCTTGAAACTTTTCAAAGTTTCATTTCCCTTGCTTGAATTATAATAATATTTTTATTGGCTCAAGCGAGATAAAGTCCCTTATAACAGTATCGGAACTGTTGCCAAATTATGAAGATATTCCTCACGCCTGCACCAACTAACAATCCTAAGTCTCAACGTACGAGCGTGACTTGGTTATCAGATAGGATCTACTATTTTCTTGGCCAGAAAAACGTTATCTACTGAGAATGGAGAGACATCGTATGGAGAATGAGTACGAGAGTGTGTGATTTCTTCGCTTGCCTTACAACGACCTACAGGAAGAAAGTTTTCCAATAAAATAATAAAAGTAAAAGTAGGACAGCCCCATCGCACTAAGTTTGAATCAGACTTGTTTCCCTCGTACAAACGAATAGAGACCGCGCTGCAAACTGCTGGGACATCACTGCGTGAGTAGAAACTGAACGTTTGGTTTGGGTCGATATCTCGAGCTCAGCTGCGAGGGTTGGCACGACGCAACGCGACGCGAAAGCAAGCAGGAGGTCGGTGTGGAGACTACCAGTTGGAGACGAACCGCCCATCGTTGTGTACGCTGTGGAGTGTCCCAGTGCCACGTCAACCTCGCTAGCCTGCCACCTAGCCCACCGACACGGTACTATTCGTTGCTGAGACTCCGCGCGCTGCAAGCTGCAGTAACATAACCTACAATAACAAACTCCTCTGGTGTTTATATGCATGTTTGTTCATCATGCTTCAGGTGAACGAAGTACGTATTATTGGTGTATACTAGTTGCTGAATGCGGAATTAGCGGTGGCTGTGTGACACTGACGGATTCGTAACAACTTTTTCGTTATTGTTGTTTGTCGTTTAGTGAAGTGTAACACAGTTCTATATTACACAGTAATTATAACCCAACAACAGTAGATTTAGACTTTTCTCACAAGAAAGGTTCTCTTTACATAAGGAGTTCCGTTATTAAGAAACCTACACATAAATCGTGTGGTGATGTAAGATATCTCGAAACTTTTATGTGTAATTTTGTAGATACAATGTGAGTGCTGGTGTCTTCTGTCGGTCGTTGGTACTTGAAAACGTTAAAGATGTGTCTAATACAAACATGTAAACACACAATCTACTCTGACATATTAATCTAATATCTTAATTTAGTGTTCATGTGAAATGCAGCATACATATTTCGGAATTACAGTAACGTATCTTATTTCTTGAAAGACACTCTCTTGTGTGTTACATTTGACTGTTGGATGTAAAATAAGACTGAACGCAGAATAATGCGACCGACATGACTAGCGGAAAATCGGCTTCCTTTTCCTTGCTGGTCGTGACTCGAGACCCGGGCAAAGAGGAAACGCTGGGGCCCCACAGTGTAGTGTTGTTGCACAGTGATATGTGTTCGGTCTTGGGGCAAATCCGCTTCTGACTAGTACTCACTCCTTTATCTACGGTCGTAGAATTTTATTAAAAATTCTGACATTTTCCTCTTCTTACGTATAGCTGTACATGTTATGTTGCTTAATGTTATTAAAGTGAAAAAGGCATGTGAGGAGTTCTCAGAATGCAAGTGATCTAAGATATTCGGCATTTTACTAATGGGGTTACCATATTTGTGTGTGAAATTAGTGAGTGACCGTGCGTAATACGTAATGACAAGTGAAGACTTGATTAACCTGTGAGTTTATATTTTCGCTGGAAGTTTTACATTAACCTGAACCTGCGATATTAACCCTTGGACGAAAGACGATGGTGGCTGCTGGTGAAGTAACGGAAGGCACTTCTGCCAGGAAGATGTCATCAATCATTCTCCTTCTCCTGCTCTACTGTCGAGACTCAGGTAGGGTGTCATCTTAACTGCTGTGCTTTGACAAATACGTCTAACAGACGAATTACTGTCTCAACATTCTACGACGTATAAGGTAATGCTCGCAGTTTATGCTAATATGATAGGTCTTATGTTGTAATATGTATTACCACAGCTGTAGAAATTACTCTTTTATATGCAGTGACCCTTCTGAATGCCTTTTACCGACTCAATGGATCGTGTAGAGCACTACTATATTTGCTCAGCGGTATTACCGCAGTAGTCAGTTCTGATAGCCGTCGGTCCGCATTTGACGCCCCATAGTTCTCGGAGCCACACAAGAGAAATTATTTTGTACTGGAAGTAGCATTTCAGACGAAGTAGTATGAGAGATTTGTAGATAAAACCTGTACTGAATAATAACAAAACAACCTGTACTGAATAATATCAGACGGGCATCGTTTTGCGAGATTTGATTTTCTCAGAGGGCTCTTGAAGAAAATTCAAGTTTTCAGGGATATGATACCGTATCGATTTGTAAATAACTACCCACGCTTCAGATTACCTTACTACCTCCTTCTTCTTGGTAGCCCAAATGGAGTGCAGAAACACCCGTCAGTCTTTGACAGAATGCACGGCATCATACTCCAAATCAGTTGAATATTCAGTCATCTTGCTTTTGAAAATGAGTGCCTTAAATGTCATAGTGTCAATCATGTTTGTAATCTGCGCACTGCATTAACGTGCGACATATTGGGTACACACTGCACTTTCACTGCTCCTGTCTTCAAAAGGCTTGGGGACGATTGATGTAAAGTATGTTTTGCACATGACAGTCTCTTTTAAAGCACCGTGAAAACTTGTCTCAAAGCTGTCCTGAATGTTTCTTTACGATTGTGTGTTACAGGTTTGCATATATTCGGAATACAGTATTTGTGAATAGTGTCAGTGTGGGTCGGAATTTTGTCGAATTAGGCTGGGAAGGCTTACTCCCACATCCTTTCCAGTTCACTATTTACATAGTCATACTGACAGTCGCGTTGTATAATTTGAGATATTAACATCAGTAAATAAACATTAAATGGATAAGAACATGATATGGGCAATGTTAAGCAGCACTGAGTCCTTTTTCTCTCTGCAGCTTACCCCATTAAACAGATATACACGTTTCTTTCCATAACTTCATTTGTCTTACCTTAAGTTCATTTGGGTATATTAGGAGCGCTTGTGGTAAACATAAGTGAAACGCCTTCGGACTGGCATCTTTGAAGGTTATGCACGTGGGGACACGTGCTTCAGTCTTCATCTTTACTGTAACTTTCGGATGTAACATAGGTTAGGTGGCGTAGGTTTACTGGTTTCCGTGAAGCTTAGGGAACGAGAGGTGGAGGCCAGTTCCGGCATTCCCTGGAGTAACTGAAGTAAAGTACGTGAACCATCAGTAGTAAGTCCAATCGGCTAATAATCGAAACTGGTTGCTCCCGAAAGCAAGTCGGAAACTGAACCCCACAGCAGACCTTGCCATAGAATTGATTTCATGAATGATTTCATGTTAAGTTTTTTAAATTTTATCTGTTACCTGGTATTTCCGATTACTTTTAACGTTAAATTATGTCTTTCACTATTTAAGTTGTTGCAATGCGCTAAGAGAATAGTCTTTTTTGAGATAAGAGGGCCTTCTATTCCGGAACTTATATGCTCAAGGACAGAACCCACTTACAGAACCCACTTATTTCTGATAATAACATTGTTCTTCGCCCCATGCGACGAAAATTGGTAGGTGCACATTTAACCATTATTCGTTTTATTTAGATGTTTGGAGGCAACATTTTTAATTAAGACTGCATATGCGTTTCATTTATAGAAGCCTGATATGGCCAAGTACCAAGTGTGAAACTGCATAATCATCATATACAAAGCAACCATTTCATAATGGAACTGTTAATTAAATGGTTGATTGAATTTATTTCTGAACGAGATAGACAAATATATTTTAATCAATTCTTGGCCATTTTTGTATTTGTATATGTATAATTGGTTTGTTAAAGTATGGAGTATTCTTTTTATACTTCTGTTTGTAATTACGTCAAGCTCCTTGATAATGGCGCAAGAGGCCGAAACATGTAGTAAATATCTGTGTTCATTAAACAAACGCTCATTGCACCACTTCTCACACACAGAGTTACACTGCTTAAATAATACCCCGACGTATTTCGGTGCGCTTCGGCGCCATCTTCAGGAAGCAAACTTAAACTGTCAAATCTTCTGACACACGTCGGAGTATAAGTTGAAGAGTGTAACTTGGTTTCTTGGAAGTGGTGCATTGAACGTTGGTTTGATGAAGACGGAAAATGGGAAGGTAAAACGCGGCGTGTACAGCATTAAGATGGAGATAAATTATGCACAATTAAAGGTTTGTCACTACAGAGTGTATTTTTTATGTTTTATTGACCGTGCATCTCCACACATCTGTGTAATAAAAACCAACTTGGTGCAATATTTATCCTCAATTTATTTCGGGAACAAAGTATTTTTCTAAATTTTGCGATTACCATTTGGGATTAAATAGTGGCGTGACAATTAATCAACTTGAAGCAGAAATTAAGCGTAACTAGAGGATTGGTGAACACTATTTGATCTGATGTAATTTACTTGTATATAATTTCTGTATATATGATTAGATAATAGAATTTGTGAAACTAGTTACAAAAATTGTCACTGACCGAAATATAGCCCGCACCGCCCCGAATACCTAGATAGTCACGAAGCCTCCAACTTACGGCTACAGCTGCCATTCATTCCCTGTTCCCTTGGGAATTCTAGGATGGGCCTAACAACGGTCGAAGTAAGCTCGCCCAAGTTACCGCTCGGCTTGGGCACTACATAAATTAGTTGACTGTCTATTGGTCGGCCAACAGACAGTCAACTGAAAAGCACAACACGTACCAATTGCTGTATATATATATATACAGTATTCCTCCTGATGATGTGCTACAAATATGCCCGAAACATATAGAGTTTCATTGAAGAATTAAACTGAGGATAAATAGTGCATAAAGTTGGCTTTTATTACACAAAAGTGTATTTGGTTGGTTTAAATCCTTATGTGCTATAAATATAAAGCTCCACTAGTGTTTTGTACGTTGACCAGTGTCATAGTTTATTGTAGCAACGTTTGGAAAAACGGGTTTGTTTATGTCTTCAGCTGGATTGGATGAGGGGGAGAAAGGTCGTAATCTGGTTAGCCTAATCTGTCACTGTGGTCCAGCGACAGAGACGAGTTATTTCGTATGAGTTCACAAGATGAGAATTCTTCTGCCCATTTTCCACACGACAAAGAGAAGACAAAACTTTCAGTACCTTGTTGTGCAGTAATTCAATACGAAGGGAAATTTTTGAAACAATAGATACGTTCGTTGAATTATCTCGCCCTTCGAGTGAACTTAAACTGTAGCCATTGAATAAGGGTAACTGAGGTCAGCATTGTAAAATTAATGAACTGGACAATGACAAAAATTGGCTGATAAGAAGAAATGTACTTTTACAGGGAATCAAATTTGGTAACGTACTTTTTAAAGTGTGCTATATAATAACACTCCCAGTTGCTAAAATTGCATAGGATTGTCGACATGTGTATTTCGCTTTTGACGGAAAGTTTGAATTTTCAGCTGAAGGGAAAAGAATTAATAAGCCTACTTATACTAATCAAAATTTTAATTTTGACAACTTTACAAAACGCCAGAGTGCCAAGTAGCGTCAGACGCTTCTCTAGTATCCGAGAATACAACACCCATATAGATAGTTTTGTTGAAATTTAGTAGCAAAGATCCGTAATTTTCATGCTGTGACGTACAGGAAAACCAAACTCGCTCACAGGTTGCACTTTTACTTTTGCCACAGTGCGTTTGAAAAATTCTTAGAATAATATATGTCCAATAGCGTGGCCCTAGTGAATAAGAAGCTAATAAAACGTAAATATTGAGGAACCTTGAGGCCCATGACTGGTTTGGGCATTGCGATTGTTTTCGATTCCCTCCCGTGCCACAGCTGAATACAGTGATAGAATAAATTTGTCACATATAAGAACGGTCTCCTTTGTTTTGAATTCCATCGGCTCCACAGGCCCTTCAAAGTTTTATTGATATTCCTTTTGACCATGCCAAGAGGTTTCACTGTGGTAGGCACATTTTTCTGTAAATTTCAGACAGGGCTTTGGACACTAGACTCTGCCCGATCTTTTGTGACCTTCGTTAGAGTCGTTACGACGTGTGAACTGCTTATCCCAACAACAAAATATTGCACTCGTTTTGCTTAAAATAAGAACTTTGAGGCCTTAAACAAGTGCTTCGGACTCCTGCTGGTGCCCTTGGTTAATAAGGGATTTTGCAGTAGGCCAGTTACTTTTGATGTGACCTCCCAATTTCCTAGCTTTGTTTCCCACCGCTAAAATGCTTTTCTTCAAGACATGTCTCAGATCGGTTTTGTGACCTATGTAATTGCTATTTTGCATTGGGGGGTCTCCGGTTTTTTACCATGATTTTTACAACACCAGTTCATTCTAATTTAATTGATCTGCACCAGGAAGATCGTTATTTCTGTACGAAAGTGATTTCCACTCTCCGTAGCAGTTATTTCGAGGCCGTAGAACGGAACGTTTTAGCGGCTTCTTCCTCCGAATTGATTTGGTCTATATTTAAATTAATTCGGAGGAAAAACATTGAAACCGTTCGCAGTCTGTGAATTTTGCTGTACAGTTCGAATAATGTCCAACTGGAACACGATCCAGTGTGTGAAAAATGATGGCTAGTTGATCTGATCGAGGCTGTCATAGACTGCGACATCTGACAATCGTATATTTGTGATTAAACAGAATTTCGAACACGTACCCTCTCCTCGAGGGGGACCGCGGTAGCACAGTGGCTAAGGTGCTGTGCTACAAATCGGAAGGTCGCTGGCTCGATCCCAGCTAGTGTCAGTGGATTTTTCATTGACACAAAATCCTTCCGATCACACTATGGCCCTGGGGTCGACTCAGCCTCTAACAGAAATGAGTACCAGGAGCATTTCCTGGGTTAAAGGCGGCCGGTACGTAAGGCTGACAACCTACCACCATCCTGTGCCGTTGCCACGAAATCTGGGAACCTTAACTTCCTGGGACCCTCTGGGCCACTCCAGGCTTGTAATGGGACTGATTTACCTTTTTCTACCCTCTACTCGAGAGCGAGTTGTGAGTGGGACATGTTAGCGCTGAAGTATCGTTACAATTTTTATCAAACAGATGTACCAGCTTCTCACGTGGTGTGTTAGGAACTGCACTTTCACACAGTAGGTACATCGAATTCAGATTATCTGTCAGTATTCATTTACAGCTCAAGTTTCAGGGCGCAATGGTGTCTATATTACGTCATGCTCGACGTGGAGAATTTACAGCTGCTAGTCGGACACCTGTAACTTCTGGTGAAAGGAGGTGAGGTAGGTCTACGTACTTGTGGGGCATGGCTTCTGTGACTACATGGTCGTTTCCACCTTTCATAAGCGGGAAGCCTTGCGTGTGATAAAGCTAATAGTTTGGAATAAAGGACCTCCTGTAAGGTTTCAATTATGTTGGTGACAACGGAGACACATCGTTTTCTAATTCTTGCGGCTGCTTAGTGTGTTCATAGAGCTGCTCCCAGAGGTATTTGTATTAAATGCCGAGAATCAGAGACGCCTACGAAGATTTATTTTATGAAACTCAAGACTGTTTATGTAATGAACACCTTTGTGTCTCTTCTCAAGACATAGCACTATTTAGCCGTGTCATAATTTGCTGGGCTACTGACAAGACCAAGCTTTTCATTAAAAGAATCGCTTCCTACACAGCGACCCTGGATTTACTGACCAACCTTAACTGGAATGCTGTTGCTGCTTTTCAGACTGGATCGTTATCATGTCCGGCTTCGGGTGCTGTGTTTGCCGGACTCGAAGCTGCTGTTGCTCTCAACAGTTGCCTTTTCTTAACGCCGGTGCTAAGGATCTACCAGAGGTTTGCCCATTTCTAGATGCATGATCCCCCGGTTTGTACAGTTTCCGCTCTTTTTTGAAGTTTTCTCCACTTCATTTCTTCCTTTGAGCGACAGCAGCCCTCTGTGGTTGGATAGATAAGGTTCCCTCCCGTCTATGTGCATTCAGTTCCTACAGCTGGTCATTGACTTGTCATTCGTCGTCTCGAGGCATTCTTATGCAGGTCCCCGCATCGTAGGAGGTCAGTTGGCCCAGACATGGCCAAAGTTTCGGCAGTTAATAACATTGTTTGAGACATGTCAGATTCACATATATGGTGGTAAAGATAAAACTGCTAATTTGGAAAATGTGACCAGGAATCGCGGGCGGTAATCAAGTGGACGGGTCACATTGGTGTGGGGGTTATGATTTAAATTTGAATTTGGGAGGTGTCAAATTTGAATCTCTGCCGGCATACTAGCTCGGGTTTACTTTAGTTTTCTCATCCTTCCAGACAAATGCCGGGAGAGAACACTTCCAAATCCTTTTCAGTTACACTAAACTATCATCACACATTTATACTTTGTACAGTTTGGGCTACTTACTCTTTCTTTATACGGGCGGACGTGAGGAAGTTCTGTTCGCTTCCATGGTGTTGTGAAAAGCAAGCTTTTCTGCCTTCAAAGATGTACTTATTCCTCTACTTTTCTAAAACATATTAGGTTTCGAATTCTGAAGTTTCATCAAAACTTTGTAAGAAAATGATTGTAAGAAAATGGTCCCTGTATGTACCACCTTTTTTAAAATTAAAGAGCTGTGCATTTTGCCACACAGCCTGCACAAATGTTTTCCTTGGAATACCACAATTGGTGCCAAGCATATACTTGAACTTTGTTAAGAGAAACATTCTGTCTTCTGTGAGGTGCACCAGACGAATGACATACTTTAAAGGATTCAGCTTATTCGTATACTAATTATGCTCTATTAGGAATATCTCTGATTTTGTGTCTGTCAGCATATAAGAAATTTCGCATGGCCTCTCCAACCAAGTACGTAAACAACTGATTCTTCCTGTTCCTGAATACTAAGTACCTCTTTAGCCCTCATAAATGTGCATGCACCTGCAACAAGAAAGGAAGGATTATTTTGTGTATGCTTTAAACATCTAGTATTCTTTCTGAAATTGTTACTTTTTAGCTTCATTTCTTGTACTTTGCTGTGCCACAATCTTTTGTCTTCATATCTAATTGGCCTTAGCATAAATTTTCACATTAAAATGTTACTATAAATTTAATACAAATTCTAGATAACTCATACTATAAATACGTGAAGGATTGCCCCTTAACTAACTATACGGAGTAGAGTCCTTCTTGAGAAGTTAACAGATTCTCAGCTGGTCAAGATATTCCCCGCATTTTATGGAACCCGAAGGTTCATTCCAGCGATTATAAGTGCCCGCCCACTATCTTGAGCCAGATCAATCCCGTGTCATATATGACCAATAACTGACATATGAACTAAAGTTTCATCACATCCGGAATATTTTCAAATTATCGTCAGTACAAAGTCTTACATCATAGAGGAAGATTACGTGAGCTGACAAGCCCTCCGACTTATAAGAAGATTAGCCTCCAATTTCGGATGAGTTATATTTGATACTTTGTCTGTGTCAAAGGGCTAAACAACAAGTGTGAAGCTATGACGTCAATATGACGCATGGGTCCAAATGTAAGACTCAGATAATAATTAGGTTTTCGACCAATAGCTTCACAAAGCCACACGCAAGACTGCTGTATATTTTTCACACGACAACTCTCTACCCCCTATGTAAAGTACTGTAATTGTACCACAATGGGGACACCGGTCAGCTTTCATCTGATACAATTCAGAAGCCATCTGCTGTAACTTTTCACAATATATCTACTGTGCTAACCTCTACAAGTGCACTTGAAAATTACTTCTTAACTCTCCTAACGGATCCATCTATCATACTCCGCTCGGTCTTCAACAAGATCCTGCGTCCAGCTCCCTGGGATATAACACAAGTCCACGTCCCCCCCATCTCACTTCCTGATGATCTATCTTAATATTATCCTCCCATCTAGGCCTGGGTCTTCCAAGTGGTCTCAGGTTTCGTCACCAAAACCCTGTATGCACCTCTCCTCTTCCCCATACGCGCTAAATGCCCCGCCCATCTCATTCTTCCCGATTAGCTCAATTGCTCCTTACGTTTTTGTTAAATATAACATTAGAGTGAAAATGATTCTGATGTACTTCGTGCGTCCGTATGGATCTATATTGAGTTATTTTAAAGAATTTGGTTCATGGTGAGCAGTTGATTGGACAAAGAATCTCTTATGGACTCCTGTAAACCAAAGTATGTAATGTGAACAAAAAAGGCGACCATTATATATTTTCCCAGGACCAAAATGAATAAAAATACATGAAATAATTTCTGCAACGACATGCATTTTTTGGCCCTGTGTTTGAAAGTCTTGCTTTAAAACATAGAGTATTTAAGTTCCGCGAAGTAGAGAGATAAATTATGTAAGGAAACACGAAATAATATGCATCCTTGAAATTAGCCTGACGCTAATTCATATGTATTCCAGTTATATGGGATTTAAGCTAGATTTGAGCCCGGAGATTTTAAATTAAGATACAAACATATGCTGAAAACTAGAGCGTATTTATAATTTTTTGCACAGGCAATAAAAATGCGCAACACGTAAATTTTATTTCCATCTATTCCACGAAACTAGTGTGTGAAAGACAGCTGCACGGAGTATGTATAACATGAAATATATAATGCGCAACATAATAACTCTGGCTGTTCTAAACGTTAGCGACATTGTTGATTGCAGTTAGGTTACACATTGTTCAGTTTGAAACTTCTGAAAGGTCTATAGTAAATATGCATCAGATATTTAACACGTTCATTGGTAAGTTGTAACTTACCTGTCAGTGTCCCATACAGTCAGATTCAATTTCAGGATAAAATGTTTCTAAAATATTATCTGGGCATGTTGGTAGTACAAATATAAATATTTTAAACGGAATATTATTTATATAAAATATTTTGTGGATTTGTTGTGTTATTACTTAAATAGTTTGTAAAACAATCTTAGCCTTGTTTATAATTGAGTTTTCAAAATTAAGTCCTCTATTGTAGGGTTGAATTTAATCCCGAATATTAGCCCTTTTAGTACTGAAATTCACCTGTGTATTAAATAACTATATAGTTCTGTCTGTTAGAAAACAGACTTAGTAACGGGACGATTTGGGTCAGTCCTGTGCCGCCTTCAGATTGCTAACCTGTTCACCGGACGGCCACCTACACAGTGTGGTGATGCCACATGTTGTATAATACAATTTTTACCTCCTGATAATGAGCACAATAGTGCTCGAAATATGTAGAGGAATATAATAAACTTATTATAAAACAAGAATTGGTGCATTAGGTTGGTTAATTACTAAGATTATACTGAGATGCACGGTCAGCAAAACATCAAAATACTGGTGGAATGTCGCGTTACATAACAGTTGAACCTTATCCAGATTGTGTACACAATTTAAGACAATATAGAACGTCGTGCCATTGAGGAAGGGATGTTGGCGCAAACACACTCTGCATGTGCATGTACTCGACACGTCACAGCCACTTAAGTCGTGAATGTGTTGTTTAAAGTAGGTTGTACACATAGGAGAGGAGTCTGAAGTCCAGCCTCCACTCTCAGTCATGTGTTGTTTAGGTTATAAAGCACTAGGTAATTCGGGAGGAAAGGCAATTATAGCGTACTTTCGGAAAAAAAATTGTCAAAATATTTCCCAACAAATTGTACAAAATTTAGGTTAGATTGCGGTCCACATTCCGTAGACTTGTCGACCAGTAAGAGAATAAAGAGAATGCAACGTCACCAAATGTTATAGTGTGTTTGAAATAACGACCCGAAGAAGGAGATGACAGATTAAATTGAAATGACCCTAACGTAAAACTGTTATAGCACCCCCTCCCCCCCCCCGTTCTTTTGCAGAATACGGTCCAAGTTTGGGGAACTGCTCATTGCGATACAGAGAGTAACAATCCTTAAAAAGTGAAACTTCCATGCAGTTACTCAGGGAAGGGCCCCTAATTATGAAAGCAGATGTTGAAGTTGAAGAATTTCCTTAGTAGACGTTCGATAATATATCTTGTTTCATAGCCAATAGGTATGTATTCTGTTAGCCATGTTGATGTGCCGGCAATTGACTGCAAATGCTGACAGAATAGATGGAGCCACACCTTCACAACCCATTCGTTTTGTTGTTTATAGCGTGACTTCTTCTACCTACTCATTGTAGGTGTTGTTGCACTTGATCACACTAAATGACATACGCTCGGTAGGACTTCCCTGGACGAGAGAACGGCCCGTCGCAGAGGCCTCTACCGGCACATGACGCAACATTCACGAGAAACAAACATCCATACACCCAGCGAGATTCGAAACCGCAATCCCAGCAAGAGAGCGGCCGCAGACCTATTCCCATTTTATTGCTGTGGTACTTAATTAAAATCACGGTCTAAATTAAACTTATGTTTTAACAAGTTCTCTAGTCCCATTTCGACCTAATTCTTATAACAACTATTCAGGCGGCATTCTGCTTTGTGACAGTAACACTGAAGGTATCCTGGCGTCGCTAATGAAGGAGTGTGCATGTATCAGCCAGCCCCCTGTTTTCGTAGGCTTCAAGCCAAATTTTTTTTTGTTCATATTTTAGCAGTGATTTTCAACGGTTTTACTTTGCAACAAAGAGTCACGTAAATGGATTTTGTCTCTCTAATACCCATCATTTAGAGTATATCCTGTTTCCTACAAATATAAGTTTAGAACTAAATGTTTAAAATAATAAACGTGATTCGACAGGAACTTGTTTTCACCAGTTGCCGAATACCTAACAACATGAGGTTCACCAGCTTGGGAAACACAGCTCCGAGTTTATGGATACATTTTCACAGAGTCACATTCAATTTCATTTACTGCGCTTGGGATTATAGTGGATAAAGTACCAGAATTACGAAGTCCATTAATCCATACTCCCACTATGTCATCGAAATTGAAATATTTTGGCAGATTAAATGATAACTTGTCAGATAAATTTTTCCCCTTTAATAAAAATTTGCTTCGGTAACAAATCGATCAGACAGTTAATCAAATACTTCTTCTTTAAATCCGATTAGAAGTTATAATACAGTTAACTAATCAGTCAATCAGCCATTTTATCAGGCAGTCAGCAGGGCGATCAGACTAACATGTCCGTAAACACAAACAATGAAAACAAATTTGTTACTTTTGCTACCTGTTCTTATATGTTGTAAAACGTATGTCGTAATGACCACGGTGTAAACTATACAAGACTGTGCACGTACATGCACACAGACACGCAAACACGTAGTGACCATCGCATTTTATTTTAACATTTCAGCGTAAATTATTAAGTTTACAATCCAGAATATTCCCTCTTATGTTTTACGCATAGACATGTTGCAATCAAAGTTACAAATACAGTAGAACGCCGCTTATCCGGATTAACTGGGTCAGCGAGCCATCCGGATATGCAAAAAATCCGGATAGTTGACTTTTTTTAAATAGTTTGAAGTGGAAAACAAAATCTGCAACGGATATTTGAGGCTACATATTTAATTACTTACAAATAAAACATTAATACGTAATTCATTACAAGTATTTGACAACTGGGAAAAAATTTCAGGCATCAGAAAATGTTGACCGGAAGGGCCAAGTCGATCCGGATAACTGGCGATTCGGTTAACCAGCGTCCGGGTAAGTGGAGTTCTACTGTACAGGAAATTCCACAACTAAGAATGTCTACGACAGGCGCCGAGTCTTATCATCACAATCATGCTTCCGCCCTAAACAAAGATGAACCTCCGACAGTGCCAGCATAACAGAGTGTTTACATGGAAAGGGACGGATGTGCGTACGAAAATAGTTTCGTTCATTCAAGAAATGTTTACATCCAGTAGATGTAATTCAGTCATATCAACTGAAGAATAATAAATAAATAAGTGTAACAAATATTGTATATGTAGCAGCCACAATTTACGTACAGATAGATGCATATGTACTGCTCTAGAATGTCAGTGTATTATCATATAAATATATATGTGTGTGTGTGTGTGTGTACTCTTATCTACATCTCTCTGATAGTGGCTTAGTAGGTACCGAAACGTGTTGGAGATATGTTAGTGTAAAAACTTTATATAAAAAATAATCAGTCTATGTGACTGGATTCCTTTAAATAATTATATATATATATATATAGGGCTAATACAGGGGCAAAGCAAAATATTGATTTTGTATTAACACTAATGTGGTTCGGGCAGCACAAAAAAATAGAGTAGCGTGAAGAGAAAGATTGCATTGGAATAAATGAAATGTGCATGCGAAATGCCTTTCTTATAAATTTACATTCTGTGACCTAATGTTTGTGCTCTGCAGATGCAAATAGGAATTTCTTTCAACTTTTCCATGTTGTTATGGATCATTATGCTAGAAAACGAGCACCAAACATATGTGTTTTGCTCAAGATATTCAAATCCTACACACACGTGGTAGTGCTCCGTTGTATAAACCTTGGCTCTCATCCTTCGATGTGCACAGTTGGTATAGCCACTTGCTATGGGCTGGACAGACCGGGGATCAATCCTCGTGGGTCGACATTTCTCGCGCATGTTCGGACAGGCCCTAGGGCCCACACAGCCTCCTGTACAATGGGTGCCGGGTTGCTTGCCTGGGGATAAACGACCGGGGCGTGGCGTTGACCACTCATCACAATCTAGCGCCGAGGTTAAAGAAAGAATAGAGACATATACTCCCCTTCTGGACTTTCATGGCCCATTCTAGGGTGAACGTTACTCTTTTTTTATCCCACACTTTTCGCGGGGGTTTGGTTCAGACTCCAAAGAAAAACGAAAATCCGCGACGTTTCAGTGTACATAGAAATAAGGAATCCTGGTCATTTTAATTTGTGAATTGCGCGAATATTAATTTTCATATTTCAGCAATTCGAAGAAACCTTCAAGCAGTCGCGCACCCTGCACACAAACATCAAACCTAATGGACTTTGCTGACTACCATCCCGGTCTGCGTTTCACTGTCTTTCATTACAATTCGAGGTTCAGTCCAAACAGAACTCTAACTTATATTCGAGTTATTTAGCTACATGTTTTGATCCAAATGAGGATCAACATCAGGCGTCTGTATAAAAACTGTATATTTAAAGCTAAAAGTGCTTGCTAATGTAATACACACTTCGTTTTGATACATCATAATTTGCAGGCGTTTGCTTCCTGAGTTCTTACTTTTATTTAAAACCATTACAGTGGGTAATGTTTGCTATTCCTGTACGTCACTAATAAAACTGTTCAAATCTAAACGTAATCTGGTACATTCCTAGTGGCCTAGCGATCGTCTGTTCCTTATTTTTGCACTGGAGTTTTTGTGTGTGCGAGCTGAATGGAATCCTTCTGTAGTCAGTCATTACATTCTATGCTAAGGTTCTGACTGATGTCAGAAACCTTTTGTATTTATTATTTAATATGTTCTTATTTTTTAGGTTTAAACTCCCTTTCTTAACCGTATATATATATATATATATCCGATGGATAGTAAAAGGAACATGGTGGTACATTCGAGCATGAATTTTATGTACTTCTTACAAATGCGCTTTAGAATTCATCAGAATCTCTTAAGAAAATGAACAGTCTCTCTGTCGCGGGTTTGAGTAAGCTTAAGGAGTCTACACAATTTATGGATGCTACAAACGAACTATAAATTTTACTAATGAAAACGTGCATTTGTCTGCTGGGTCGAATTGTATATTTAGGGGAATCCGGATAGGTTGTGATTACAACTGGTATGATAGGACTACACAAGATCGAAGGTTTGTGACCATTTGTATTTGTATCTTCTTGTAAAACCCAATGTGACCACGTCATATTTTTAAAACATTTCAGAATTTTTTTGCCATTATTTAATATTCTTTTCAGATTAGAGAGTGCAGATACTTGCTTATCTCTCTTAAACCTAGAGGCGTGTGTTTTACAGGAATACGTCTCTCTTGTCAAGGGTAAGGCTTGTAAGAAATTTAGGGTTAGCGGAACATAGACCGCTGTAAATTCTAATCATTTCCTGACTAAATCTTTAAGTATAAAACGAGTATCTATGTAATAAATTATAAAATAAATACCAGAAAACACCCGCTGGATTCATAACATTGATTTTGGGTACCATTACATTTTTGCCAAGGAGTAAACGTGTATCTATCGATGTGGAAGCCACCAAATTATTTCTTGTGTAAACCAATTACAACATAGGATACACGGTTCGCCGACCTGTATAAGAGAATGAATCTGCAGCTGTCGAGAGAACCGCTTTACCCCATTCTGAGAGGGCAGTGCTTTGCAGAGTGTTCTGTTCAGTTCGTAAGAAATCCAGGAGTACATTGGTGCTTTAGATTGCAGTCTGAGTCAAACCGTTTGGACTTTTATTATATACTTGTTAACTGCAATAGGGTAGCCACCCGGTGGCAGTAGTAGAGTACACATTTACAAACACACAATAAACACAACGACACAAAACAAACAATATGTAGAACAACACAAAAAGTTTAGAATAATGTGGGCTGTGCCCCGTCTTTGTGGGTTTTACCCTGGCATTTGCCTTACAATTGAGAAAAAAGCACAGCAAAACCTCAGTCCGGGTAGCCGAAGAGTGCCAGCTGTCACGATGAAGATACATAAACATACAACAAGAGTACATAGACATAACAATAAAAATACATAAATTACGATGCCAGTTTAGATGGACACTATTATCTATTACCTTCTTATTGGCAGAATTATTTATTTCTAAGCTAATGCACAGTTTTTTAAGAGTAATTACACGTCAAGCGATTCTAATACATTGTTTTATTATCAATAATGTTGTATAAAAAATTATTTCAGTCTTATGGCAAGGGTTGTTACTATGACAACAAAAGACTTACTGAGGCAAGAACCAGTTTAAGGTCTCTAAAACAATATGGCCTTCAGTCCTTATGCTAAACTAATTAAACACTATTCTATCGAAAGAACTGACGAAGGCGAATCTGAGCCCGCAGAAATTAGATTTTAATGTCAACAAGGGGCATCCCGTTATGAGAGAGTGACAGACAGGTAGAGGAGAAATAAATAACGTAGCAAATTATGTGGAACAGTATTTCGTGACAGACTACAAGACGCTTTTATGGTGGTCAAGTTTTCCGCCATGTATGGAGTCAGAGGGCTCATTATCATGTTGGGAAATACGGTCACGGATCCTGTTCATTCGGATGAACCAAGTTTACAAACTCACATCCTTACTTACTTACTTACTTACTCCATGGTGCAGAGTCCTTCTTGAGCAGCTAACTGGTTTGCAGCTAGTCAAGAAATTTCCCGCATTTCACGGAACCCGAAAGTTCATCACCGCACTCACAAGCGCCCGCCACCTGTCTCTATCCTGGGCCAGCCCAATCCAGTCCATATACCCACATCCCACCTCCTGGAGATCCATCATAAAATTATCCACCCATCTACGCCTAGGTCTCCCTAGTGGTTACTTTCCCTCCGGTTTCCCCACTAAGACCCTATACACCCCCCTCTCCTCACCCATACGCGCCACATGCCCAGCCTATCTCATTCTTCTCGATTTTATCACCCGCACAATATTGGGTGAGGAGTACAGATCATGTAGCTCCTTGTTATGCAATCTCCTCCATTCCTCCGTTACCTCATCCCTCCTAGGTCCAAATATTCTCCTCAACACCATGTTCTTAAACACCCTCAGCTTCCTTTCCTCCCGCAATGTCAGCGACCAAGTTTCACACCCATACAAAAACTCACATCCTACTTCAGTATTATAAATTTTAATTTGCCGAGAACTATCAAGTGTTGTCTTACCTTCTGACTTCGCGTGTTTTTTTTTAATCAAGTGTTTCTATGTTCTCCCCGATTTTGTAAATTTAATATTATGTCACGTATATTTCAAATTATGAAACTCCACCTTACGTAGTTTTTTAATACTTCCGCAAATTTATTTTTTACGCCTATTTTCTTCTCCGCTTCCTCTACACAGGCATCTAGAATATAAAGCTTTCTCTCTCTGAGAGAAATGGAATTTAAATAGGTTTTTACTACCGTAGCAGAATATAACAGGACTGACATGAACACACATTAGACTAAAAGAAAATCAAATACCGTAACTTAGGTGCTTAATCCTCTAGGACAAATGGATGTGGGTCTTCCAAATATAAGATGACAAAACCATTTCTTATGGAAATGGAACAGGATTCTGGCCTACATAAAGCAGTTGAAAAAAGAAAGTAAATGCGTTTAGAGCGTGCCGTAAGGAGGAGGAGTCACTGACCGTAATTGTCTCTCTGAATTCCACGATGAGACCATTTTTCGGCGACCAAGTTCTGTGATATTCATATTTACATCTCTTTAAATGTCCCTACAAAATTCTTTCGTTTAATGCAGACTAAACACGCTCACAATTTTCTTCCAGATTTTCATTACTACTAACACAGAAAAATGCCAAAAAAAATACAGGAAATTAAAACACAAACAAATGTTTGGTACAGTAAATGCCGAAAATTAAAATATTTTGGGATGTGGCGTTGTGTGTTCATATCAAAGATGAATACCGTTCCTCTTTGACCTCTTGCCCATTAATGATCCACACTCATCTTCGTCTTAATGCTACACTTGCCCGCGGTAGAAAGTGGGGATTTTTTTTTCGATATTGGGGTGATTGGACGGGAAGTATTTTCGGAATATTTTATTGTCATTAAGTCTCTTAGTCTTCGGTCCGTCTCCCTGCGGCCAAGTTCGAGCTGCGGCCATTCGGTGTGGAATTTGTGGTAGACGAACAGGAACAGATATCGCTCCGAGTACTTCGGTTTTACGCTGTCAGTGCCATTCCACCTGTGCTCCGTACACATCTCCATCTTCAAAGCCTTCCTTAACTGCAGGACAAACGGCCAATGCCTGTACCCTTCAGCAATACGAATCTTTTGCTAATATCGGGAATATGAAGGAAGAAATGTAGTTTCACTCTTCTTTGTAGTCTTTAGGGGGGCGGGGGTGTTGTTAATTTGGGAATTTTGAATAGAACAGTGATTGTTCTTGTGCGATTATCGTGGCTTTCCTCAGCTTCTCCGAGCCAGTGCCAGGATGGTACCTCGAGTATTCGACTGACATCTTTTTCCAGATTTTTCAAATTAATTATTGACCCATCATCCTGTCAAGTTTATATTTTATAGAAACTGTCATCACTGAAACATAAGCAATAAACAAACAAGTAGTATACATGTCCTTCTTTCCAAGTTGTTTACCTACATAATTCTAAGTACATGTAATTGGTTTGAAAAAAGTCAGTTTGTTCCAAATATAAACATTAAACCTTCCGGGCGTGCAGAGCTGTTAAGTGGAACTGCACGTGACGTAACGTTGGCCTCGTAATGGAGCTGCGTGATAAACTCGACGATCGGCCGCCATGTTCTCCGAGAAAATATCCCAAATTCATATTGCCCAGTATGTTGAAAGTATATGGATAAGGTAATATACAGAAAATTAATATCCCTTCACGCTATACAGCACGTTAGATTTATGATATTCTTATTGAAGGAAAGTAATGATTAATTTGCTTACATCATCATCATCATCATCATCATCCTTGGCACAACAGCCCCTTTTGAGCCAAGGCCTTCTTCAGAAGCTTCTGCCAGCTGTCCCTATTCCTTGCAGCATTCCTCCAATTTCTCTCCCCCAACTT
>Ga0123354_10003151_pt1 | contig 22567 bp, 28 predicted proteins | sample TergutLab28metaG_2_FD_97872 | JGI IMG/M metagenome (GOLD analysis project Ga0123354, IMG submission 97872) | Labiotermes labralis P4 segment gut microbial communities from Petit-Saut dam, French Guiana - Lab288 P4 | ecosystem: Host-associated > Arthropoda: Insects > Digestive system > Gut ... | reverse complement strand
TGGGCGGCGCCCTGGGGGGATTTTTTTGGGGAAGGGGGGGGGGGGGGAGGGGGGGGGGGGGGGTTACAGAAGAATGGAGAAAACTTCCTGATCAGGAGCTTCATGATCTGTACTTTTTATTGGATGTGGCACATATGGGGGAGTATAGCAATGCAAGGTTTGGGTTGGCAAGCCTGAGGGAAAGAGGCCACTTAGCTGACCTAGGTGCACATGGGAGCGTATTATTAAAGTGTCATAAAGAAATAGGATGGGATGGCGTGGACTGGATTGATCGGGTTAAGGATGGCAACAGGAACAATTGTGAGACACTAATTGTGCTAAAATATTAATGCCCTTTCAGTGTGGTGGCCAAAAGTAATGAATCAGTGGAGTTTGACATATGAAATTCAGAATTGATATGGAACATAATATTGTTCATAAGTCGGCACATACAAGCACAGAGATGGTGCAAAATTTTGAGATTTCATTGCATAAGTTCAATGTATGCAGAGAATTTCTCTGCACTGTATGGACCCTGAAGCCTTGTCACTGTGTTCACAACAGTACCACTGGACCATAGCCTGATCCAGATGATTCAGGTCCATGCCCTTCTGTCCTATTTCTTTATCAGTAATTTTTAATTTTATTCTCCCATCTCTGCCTAGGTCTTCCAAATGGTCTTTTTCCTTCAGGTTTCCCCATCATAACCCTGGATACATTTTTCTTCTCCCCCTTACATGCCACACGCCCTCCCGTCTGGTCCTTAATTGATCACCTGGTTTATGTCTGATGAGTAACAATCATGAAGCTTTTTATTGCATGATTTTCTCAGTTTCCTGTCTCTTCCTCCCTGTCAGTCCCAGATATCTTCTTTGGCACCCTTTTTCAGAACACCCTCAACATGTGATTTCGTCTCTTAATGTGACAGACCAAATTTCGTGCTCACAAAAGATGTGATTTTGTCCATAACATATCGTAACACAACATAATGTACTACTCGTACTTAGTTTTATCAGCATTTATGTCTGTACCATTAGAGTGTCTGTTTTTCTTAACAGTATTTGTGTTCTCTCACCCAGTACATGAACACCACCTTGGACCAGAAACTGTTGTGCACTGTTTAACATACATAGTCTGTACTTAATACTTCACAGTGATAAGGTAGGACAGTATTTGTCATAACATTTAGAACTCAATGTCTCTGCATTAGGAGATATGCTGAGCAGTGTGAACAGGAGGTGTTCAGAGGTTGTTGATTTGAGGTTCTCAGAGTGGTGTTGCTGAGGTTTGATGTCTTCGAGTATATCATGCTATGTCTTGGGTAAATAGTTCTGCTTAATCCTGCAGATGAAGATACTGCTACCCTTTGAAATACTGGGAACTATTTACCCAGTGCGCAGCATAATGTCCAAGAAGAACTGAACCTGTATTATCATGGCTTCTTCAAATTTACATAGTAAAGAAGCATTAATGGCCAGTCATAAAGTAACATTTGAGGTACACATGATCATAATATGACCCCAGTCAATGTTTCTTTCCCAAGATTCAAACCCCTATCTTTGGAATACAATGTTATTTGCCCCACAACATGCGATTAAATATCTGCTGAGCTGAGAATCTTTCACATTTTTTGGTGAACATGAGTTTTTGTTTGTCATTCCAGAAACCAGTCACAACTGTCCGGTTCTTCAACCGTGGAGACTACTACACTGTGCATGGGACTGATGCTATTTTTACAGCCAAGGAGGTGTTTCATTCAGCTGCTGTGGTGAAGTTTATTGGTGCTGACAACAATCGCATTGAGTCACTGGCACTTGGCAAGGCAAACTTTGAGTCCTTTGTGAGAGATCTGTTGCTGGTGAAACAGTACAGAGTTGAGGTGTACGTGGCACAGGGCGGGAACGATTGGATCCTCGAGTACAAGGTGGGGATAGTACAAGTAACAGTGCTGATTATTTTCCCACAGAGTATTTGCTTTCTTTACCAGCATTGTAATGCAGGTGTACCGCTTAAACTAGCACCTGCTGTGTGATGTCCTCCTGTTTTGCATCATTCAGTCCCACATCAGTGCAAGACTGTGCACTGCATAGTGACTGATGGCCATCTCTGCAGTACTGAGTCATGCATCAATGCAGGACTGTGCACCATAAAATGAATGACATCAGTTTCTGCATAGTGACCAATGGTCACCTCCATGCAACACTCAGTTCCACATTAAAAAAACAAAACACTTTATTCATAGTTGAAGATACGTTAAAGAACAAATAACGCTCATGATGTAAACCCAGAGTTTACTGGTGTCAATAATAAAAGATGGTTAAAAAGGATTTGAATTGCGTCCCTAATCTGTACTGCACTTCTGGCGCATCACTTCTAACTGCTGCAGCTATATTGGTAGAGGTATGGAGTTGTCTTTATATTAGCCATGGGTGTTATGTGTTTGGCCTGCAGCAGGAAATCGAAAAGTTGCATTGGTATGGTGCGGTCTCGATGTTTGTGAAACGCAATGGTTGGGGTTTCAGTCTTTTGTGATTATACATTCTTATACCACAGTTCAGACCGTTCATGACTGGTCGCAACAAATGGGGTGGGGCCTTGTAGCTGGCCAGTTGGCTTCTGCCACACACTGGCTATTGCGTAGTTCACAGTCAGTTCAGTGGAGCTGTCTCTGTCAGTAAGTGAGGTTGATTGCTGTTGCGCTATGGAATGAGAGTCTGTTGCGCTACGGAATGAGAGTCTCCCAGAGTCACTAATGTATTTTGTGCTGCAAAAAAAAAGCATTTGTGTATTATTAAGAATAAAATTGTATGTTTGTATGCTTTTTGATGTTATTTTGTGTTTTATTACCAGTATTTCATAAGTTTTTGTAACCATGTAACATTTAAAATTGAAAATGGATTTCTGTCTTGTTCATATTTGTGCACTGATGTTGTACAACTACCATGTAACACACGACATGCTGCTGTTTAATCTGATATTTACTTCTGGACACGTGTTTTGTTCATCCTGCTCACAAAATATATCAGTGCCCCCTGAGGATGGCCCCTCAAGCGCTGAAACATGTAGGAGCGTAACAGTGTGACTGAAGTGGTACTAACATTTATTATTGTGTTAGTCAGATTTTTTGCATAAAATAATGAATTCCTATGCTTGTGATGGATTTATCAGTTCGAGTGAATCACAGGCATTGGAATAGTACAGCATTGTGATGGATAAAATGAATGGTACATGCAGTGAAGTGTGAAGTGTGCGTGTTGCCTTCACCGTCTAGCTTCTGTGTGCAGGGATCGCCCGGCAACTTGGTGCAGTTTGAAGATCTTCTGTTCAGCAATGCTGATATTGTTGTGGGAACTGCTGTAATTGCTGTGCGCCTCTCTGGTGAACTGAAAGCACGGGTGAGTTTGCTGGTTGGAAACGAAAACAAATATGTTGCAGAGATTAGCACACTATATGTTAGAAAATTACATTAGTGATGGTCTTCTGTGGGGTTATAGACTGTGTAGTCATGAACTGTGGCATTTTGGAAGAATGCACTGCTTCCATCTTCAGGGTGAGAGTATGGTTGAAGTGGGGGCTGAAGTGATTGAGAGTCAGTCATGTTATGAATGGTGATCAATCAATCAGACCTTCTTGGTGTCAAGCCCATCTGTGTGCTTGTGACCAAATATTTGTTTAGCTCTGAAATTTATGTTTTTACAGTGTTGGGAGCCATCTCTGATAAGGGACTGGATCTGTCCTTCAATAGATGTCCGAGTCTGTCAGTTGTACATATTTACATATTTAATTAATTGAGAGGAAGAGGTGTTGGTTGTGTAGGAAGTCTTGATGGAATTTTGGCCAGTCACATGTGTGGAATGGTGAAGAGGGGAGAGGGCCTTCATGTAAGCCAATAGGTATTGAATGTTCAAAGAATGGCCCTTTTCAGGACCAACAGTGGGAGATGTGCAGGTGGGTGGATGCAAGTGATAAACATCCCCTCTCATAGCTGTGATTGGGCAGAATTTCCTCAGTAGTTTGTATTTAGCCAACATATATTCTTCCATTGCATCACTTCAACATCCACTTGGACCAGTTGTCACCCTGAAGATGGAGACAGTACTTTTCTCCAAACTGTCACAACAGACCTTTACTACATGGTGAACAAACCCCCAAAATGTGGCCATTATTTGAACAACAACAATCTCCATGGAAGACTATAGAATGTTGTGTTTGTTGACATCATGCAGATAACACGTGGCATTTATTGCACTTTCCTTTTTGCCTCATTCATAGGACATGCATGTAATATTTTATTCCTTTATTTTATTTAATTTATCCAGTATATTTGTACTGTTCAGCTTCTGGTTTGAAGCAGTGTTTCTTCTAATTTTGTGCAGGTAGTGGGTGTTGGTTTTGCGGACACCACTGCGCGGAGATTGGCAGTGTGTGAATTTCCAGATGATGAACACTTCTCAAACTTGGAGGCCCTCGTGGTGCAGCTGAGCCCGAAGGAGGTGCTGCTCCCCACTGTGGCTGAATCTTCACTTGAGATGGCCGACATCAAGAGGGTGAGTTGTAACTGTTAGCACAATTGATACACAATGGTTGTGCAAACTGAAAGTACTGTAATTCGTGAAATGCAAACCTCATGGTAAGAGACACTTGCAAAGACCAAGGAGGATATGAGAGGCCATTGTGAAAAGGGATGTTGGAAGTATGGGTATTGACTGCAAGAAGGGATCCTGTGATTTCAAAATGTGATTATCATTGATGTAACCCAAAAAATAAGATTATTTCCACCTGTTCCTGTGTGTACTGGGTTAGCACATCAGGTACAGTGACTATGCAATGGGCTGGCAGATCTGGGGTTCGATTCCTGCCAAGTGGAAAGGTTTTTTATTGTCTCCAGAACACACAAAACAAATTCCTCTCACTGGCTGCAAGGGGTCCTTATCTGAGGAGTAGTGCAGCTGAGGTGTGAAGCTGACCCCCACTTGCCTGTATTTAGGATGTGGGCCCATGCAGCCTCCTGTTTAGTGGGTATCAGGATAATGCGGCAGCTGCATGAACTTACCACTTTATGTATTGCTGAGGTGAAGAATGAATGCATGTAATCATCATCTCCTTATGTGTGTCTGTATGTTGTGCATTGGGACAGATTTAACTTTTCTTTTTTTCTTTCTGTAATGTGTTTCCAATTTCACTATTCATAAAGTGTCCTCTGGTTTCTTGTGTTCAGATTATGGAGTGTTCAAATGTCCTGGTGACGCAGCGCAAGAAGACGGAATTTTCTACTGATGGACTGGCCCAGGATCTGAACCGCCTACTCCTGTTTATGGATGGACAGCAACACAACTCACTGGCCCTACCTGAAATGAACCTCGTCACAGCCTGCAGCAGCCTTTCAGCTCTCATTAAGTATCTAGAGGTAAGATATTAAGACAAGGCAGTATGGTGTGATGGCAGTATAGTGTGATGGTAGTGTTGTGTGATGGCAGTGTGGTGTGATGGCAGTATGGTGTGATGGTAGTGTGGTGTAATGGCAGTGTGGTGTGATGGCAGTGTGGTGTGATGGCAGTGTGGTGTAATGGCAGTGTGGTGTGATGGTAGTGTAGTGTGATGGCAGTGTGGTGTGATGGTAGTGTGGTGTGATGGCAGTGTGGTGTGATGGCAGTATGGTGTGATGGTAGTGTAGTGTGATATTAGTGTGGTGTAATGGCAGTGTGGTGTGATGGCAGTATGGTGTAATGGCAGTGTGGTGTGATGGCAGTATGGTGTGATGGTAGTGTTGTGTGATGGCAGTGTGGTGTGATGGTAGTGTAGTGTGATGGCAGTGTGGTGTGATGGCAGTGTGGTGTGATGGCAATGTGGTGTGATGACAGTGTGGTGTGATGGCAGTGGGGTGTGATGGCAGTATGGTGTTATGGTAGTGTAGTGTGATGGTAGTGTGGTGTGATGGTAGTGTAGTGTGATGGCAGTGTGGTGTGATGGCGGTGCGGTGTGATGGCAGTGCGGTGTGATGGAAGTATGGTGTAATGGCAGTGTGGTAAGACAGCAGTGTGGTGTGATGGCAGTGTGGTGTGATGGTAGTATGGTGTAATGGCAGTGTGGTAAGAGCAGTGTGGTGTGATGACAGTGTGGTGTGATGGCAGTGTGGTAAGACAGCAGTGTGGTGTGATGGCAGTGTGGTGTAATGGCAGTGTGGTAAGAGCAGTGTGGTGTGATGACAGTGTGGTGTGATGGTAGTGTGGTGTAATGGCAGTGTGGTAAGAGCAGTGTGGTGTGATGACAGTGTGGTGTGATGGCAGTGTGGTAAGACAGCAGTGTGGTGTGATGGCAGTGTGACAAGAATAGTGACATTCCATACAAACATTTATAGATGAAAAAGTGGACAGTATGAGTGAATGACTGAACAAAAATCTCAATAAAAATCCTGATAATCTGTGCAAAACAAATGTAACACACAAACATGTAAACAACAAAACACAGTCCCAAAATACATTTCACACATACGTTTGAAACATTTCAGATGTAACTTTTGATAATGAAGAAACATGAATTCTAGAATTCTGTTTTAATTATAATTTTAAAAAACCAATGAAATTTTGTATTGATAATTGACAGTGACATTACACAGTGCCATTACACAGTGCCATTACACAGTGCCATTACACAGTGCCATTACACAGTGCCATTACACAGTGCCATTACACAGTGCCATTACACAGTGCCATTACACAGCTTGTTGTAAGATTACACAATACATATAGTTTTCTAACACACAAGAAAGTAAGACAAATTACAGTGTCTAATACAGCTAATAATATTTTATGTAAAAGGCAATCAGAAGTAAAAACAAATATGTAGAAATTATTTTAACAAGATCTGATAAAGGCAAAACAATTGTTGTAATCAGAAAGGAGAGGTAAGCTGACAAACTTGGGTGTTGTTATTGATAATGAAGTACAGGAAGTATAAAAGAGCCATGAAATATGAAATGATGTAAGTAGATATTTGAGTAGTTGGAGATTATGTTATGACTGTAAAGGATTACATGCTTGACTTGTGGTGCCAGCTAGGAGCTGATCAGAGTAACTTTGAGCAGTTTACTCTAACAACGTTGGAGCTCACACGATACGTTCGCATGGATGCTGCAGCCATCCGTGCACTAAGTCTGCTTCCGCCTCCTGGATCTGGTACTGTAAATCGTCACCAGAGTGTGCTAGGACATATAGACCGCTGCCGTACTTCACAGGGACACAGGTAATCAAACAGAAAGATTACGGGTCATGCTGTAGACTTGGTTCTGCACCTTGACTGAGCCACCAGCCGATCTTGCTGAGGAGAAAGCTCGGACTAAGTCACAGCTGTCTCCTTCTAAATCCTTACCCTATCACCAGTTATGAATCACGCTTCAGAATTGTGTTTTTCAAGTTTAAATGAATTGCACATTTAGTTATTTATGGTTCATATGCGCAGGTTGCTGGCACAGTGGCTCCGACAGCCTCTTAGGGACCGCAGTGCCATTGTGGAGCGTCATGATGTCGTGCAGGTGATCCTGCAAGATGCAGAGATGCGGCAGACGCTGCGAGATGAGCACCTGCGCCGCATCCCTGACCTGCAGGCCATCGCCAAGAAGCTGGGACGGAAGAAGGCTGGCTTACATGACTGCTACAGGTGTAGTAGTGGTCACATAGTGTATTTACATTTACTGTTGAGTGCGCCCAGACTTGCAATCTGTAGTCATTTGGGCCTGATGCACTGCACATCTATTGAAATATGTGGAGGCTGTCTTGAATGCAAGCATTACAAGTAACTGAGGAGAAGAGTAAAATTAACAGCAGTGATAATCGTCTAATAAAGAAAATATTTGAGTTAACGAGAGTTACTTACTTGCATATGCTGTCTCACAACACCGGTCATTATATAATCATGACAGAATCCAGGAACATTTGGTAACTTCAGTCCTTGTACAGTAGGGTTAAAATTTTATGTGTATAGATATTTTGTGGCTGTGTATTGGGTCAGAGTTTTCTGTTCTGGCTCTCAACCTGTCATTAGGCAGACAGAAGACAGGATGTCTTGCAGATTAATATGGTAGAGTCTCAGTATGCACAAACTTTGGTATAAAGGGTTTCTACTTTTTTGTGACTACCCTTTTTAATACTGCTGCTGTGACAGTTCATGACTTGTTCTAGTGAATCAAGGTGAGTCCACCTGCCTGGCAGGCATCTTCCTTCACTCTCTTGCTATTGTACAGATCAGTTCTTGGCTTTGTAAAGCTGTGCCTTTTATTAAATAAGGTCATTGCCTTCATGTGTCATGGAATGAGGCTTCTAGAATCATTTAATGTATATCATGCTCCAGGAAGTATTTGTATTTAATTGAAAAGAAATTAAGCTTTCTGTGCTGTTTGAATTTATTGTACATTTTTATTACTGGTGTTTCAGAAGTTCTTGGAGCCAAATAGGCATTTCACATTTAAAATGGATTTCGATGTTTTTGACAGTTTGAATAGTTAGAAGTAATCACAAGCAATGATAGCACTGAATGACAGCATTAGTTCTGGGTATGACACAGTCACATGTTATTGCAGCCTGTTTTACTGGTGGAATTTTATGTAATGGAGAGAAACAGAGGTGTCTGGAGAAAAGTTTGTGCCATCCCCAATTCTTGTTTGTGCACCATGAATCTTAGATGGACCTCTATGGGACTGAACCTGTGCCGCCATACTGCGCAGCATACAGGTAACCGTTCAGTTATGGCAAGTCAGATGTGCCATTCATACCAGATGCAGTAAGCAGCTGTTGCATTTGTGTCCCACAGTGTATCCAGGCAGATGTTGGCATAGTGCTGGGCCATATTTTGTCTCAGAACTGTTGTTTATTACTTCTTTGTGCTACTTCACTGCATGTGCAGGCAGTCACCTGAGTGGGCTGCACTAATACAACAAGCGGTGGCAACCGATAGTTGTTAGATGAAGTAATGTCCCCATACCTTCAAGTGGAACACCCCTCTCTGAATCCACATTCCTTCCAGTTGACCATCTGCCGCACTCAGCTGTTACATAGTCTGTTCAGTAGAATCGGCAGTGTTCATTAACACAAGCTTCTGTTGTTTTGCCAGTATGTGGTACACTCAACTGAATTGCTTCCTGTGTGTGACTGCTACAGGATCTACCAAGCAGTGGGTCATTTGCCACAGCTCCTGCAATCGTTGGCTGCACATGAGAACTGCCCTGCACTGCGATGCATGTTTATTGAGCTGCTGACAGACTTACTGGGTGATATGCAGCGCTTCCAGCAGATGGTGGAGTCAACACTGGACATGGATCAGGTGGACCATGGGGAGTTCCTGGTCAAACCCAGCTTTGATGATGACCTACAAGGTGTGAACATAACACACAACATTCTGAAGTTCATACAGCATTGTTACAGACGATAAGTTGGCCATTGCATGAGGCTGAGACTTACCTCCCTGGAACACCAAGGTTAGGAATGAGTGGAGCTGTACCTCTGCTCTTCCCATGTGCCTTCTTGGCGTGGGGAGGGACAAATTTAGTTCATCCTTGATCATGCTGTCAGTAGCCAGTATGGCAGTGAATGATGGGCTGATTGGTAAATAATGAATTCAAAAACAAGTGGGAGGCAGTAAGTTTTTGGTCTGATTGGAGGTACTATTTTGATGCTTGCATGGAGGAACCCCAAATAAACTGCAAAAATCATGTCAGGCTGGTCTTAAGGCCAATGTGTGAACCTGGTTTCGCCTGAATATGAAGTGCTACCTAAATAAACATTTATTGGCTGAGTCTTGAGTCTGTACAGTCCTCCAAGGCTGTTGCTGCTAACACCAGTTTTCCTTCAGTGTCCCTAACATTGAGTGTCCATTTATATACAATTGGTTAATCTGTTTGTTCCTATTGCAGATTTCTCTACTCTTCTTATTTCTTTGTTTGGCTTTCCCATTTACATTTTATCTTATATAATACTTTCCCAAAGTTTCTGTATTCTAGTATCTTAGTACAGTTAGCTGTGTTCTTACTGGTTACCTACTTACTAAATTTTAACCACTCACTACAATTTTTTCTCTGTATTTTTGTGTTGCCATTCAGCTCAGTGACAAATGAATATCTTTTCTTCCCCTCTACTTACAGGATGCATTGTTCTTTCCACTCCTCTCACATTCCTGTCTATTTTCAAATTTCTTGTCCCAATTTTTACCTTTACAGTACAGCAGTGTGTATAATCTTCCTTTCCCCAGTCACTCAGATAAGATTTCATATAGATAAGGAATTTGCCAAATGCTCATGTCCTTGTGTTCAGAGCTCCGTCAACTGATGAACAGTCTGGAGGAGCGCATTAAGAAGCAGCTGACACGCGCAGCCAGTGACCTGTGTCTGGAGCCCAACAAGTCCATCAAGCTGGAGTCAAATGCTCAGATGGGCTACTTCTTTCGGGTCACTCTTAAGGTCAGTCACCTCTCGCTACATCTGCATTTGTTCATTTATACACTTTCTCCCTAGCTCGGCTTCTGCAGGATGCAAAAATTAATCAGTCTGTTGTATTGCCTCAGTATGGTCACCAATCTTTGCATCTCAGCACACCACCCTTGTCAATACAATTCAAACTACTTTTTCTTTTCTTTTATGTAGGTGAAAGTGCTGTTGGGGATCATAGTAGCAGTTTGAAATATAACTGAAGGACGTACTGCTGTTATTGTCTGTTAAGACTAGTGCTGTAGTGGGAATGTGGCACATCTTTCATTTCAGTGGCCGGTCGAAGATGTGTGTTACAACTTGGTGTGCGCCACACACATTTCCATGATTCTGCAGTGTGACTGTTGAATTGTCAGCTGTTAGTGCTGTAATGCACAATGTGTTACACATAGGCAGAATTCTGTATTATGACTGTGAAAGGTGTAAAGCAGATGGTGGGGATTTGCCAGTTGATCTAGTTGTGTTGGACTGAGAGTTTTTCAGGGCATCAACAAAATTTCAGCTATGGAGTAGTTCTTTAAATAAGCCATGGTCATCTTGCACAGTGTTTGCCAGTGTCGTTCTGTTCCAGAATTGCCTTACTGTTTTTATTCAGATGTGGAATGTTGTACACATTGCTTGATTTTGAGCAGTAGGTGGCCTAACAATCAGTTTTCATGTTTTTCAGGAGGAGAGGGTCCTACGCAACAACAAGAACTATGAGACACTGGACACCAACAAGAGTGGCGTTCGGTTCCGCAGCCCGGCCCTGACTGATCTGAACTCTGAATATACGCAGGCACATGATAGCTACACTGAGAAACAGAAGGCCATTGTGAATGAGATTATCAATATAGCAGGTCAGTGTCACCTGGTGATGTGGAACCCCATTTCAAGCTATATATTATCCTCACGTTAGTGCTGTTTGTCTCTTCATACGATGTGCTTGGAACAATTTATGTCTTCTCTTGCATTCTGCACATACAGCTTGTATGTTTCTGGATATAAGGTAGGAGTTGTGCCTGTGCACACCATAAACGTATATGGGAGTGGAGGTATAGCTCCACCCATTCTTCAGCACTACACTCCCTAGCCGCTTTACCCACGGCAGGAAGAGTCTTTGGTCTGCACTGGATGGGAGGCTAGGTTGCTTGCAGAGCCAGGTTGGATGCTGTGGAGAAGAGACCAACTTTTTGCCCCACTGAGAAATGAACCACAATTCCTTGATTCTCTTTCCTGTAGCCTGGTCCCCACACTGAGTTATCACATTGTGCATGACAATGTAGTAAGAAAGTGCATTCACTCCTGTTTCTGACATAATTAGTTCTGTCCAGCTATTGAAGTGTCCTGTATGTTAACTGAAACTCCCACACTTATTTCATGCAGCAGAGTCCTTGAGAAGCTGACCGGTTCTCACCTGGTAAAATTCCCCGCATTTTATGGAACTTGAAGGTTCATTACTGCATTCACAAGTCCCCTTCCCACTTCCTGAAGATCCCTCTTAATTTTATCCTCCCATCTACACCTAGGTTTTCCAAGTGGTCTCTTTCTCTCATATTTCCCCACCAAAACCCTGTACCTTCTCCTGCCCCCAATATGTTCTACATGCCCTGCCCTTCTCATTTTTCTCAATATTATCACCTGAAGAGTATTTGGTGAGGAGTACAGATCATTAAGCTCCTCATTATGTAGTTTTCTCCACTCCCCTGTTATCTCATCCTTTTTAGGCTCAAATATTCTCCTCAGTACCCTATTCTCAAACTCCCTCAGCCTCTGTTCCTCCATCAGTGTGAGTGACCAAGTTTCACACCCAAATAAAACAATAGGCATTATTATAGAGGGTGATCAAAAAGTCTTTGTGCACCTGCTTTCTGTATTATAATCATCAGGTGCACAGAGACTTTCTGATCACCCTGTAGTTCTGTGTATCTTAATCTTTATAGTTTTGGAGAGCAAACTGGAAGACAAAAGATACTGCACTGAACTATAGCAAGCATTCCCGACTTCAATCTGCTCTTAATTTCTTCCTGAATAGAATTTTGATTCGTTAAGGGATACTCCTACACTCCCTGTGACTGTATCATTTTTCACTTGTCTGTAAGCACTTCGCTGAAATAAGATAAATGTTACCACCGTAGTCTTACTTACATCCTCATTCTTCATATCTCCTGGCAGGGTGTCTCTTGGTTTCATGATAGCGATAAAGTTTGAGTTCTCACACAAGTGTTGCTCAAGATTTATGTCTTTGTGTTGTTGTGATGCTGTGTAGTTTCTGGCGTTTTGAAAGACTGTAGTGCTTTTGTCTTCACAGTGAAGCTTCACCCTGAAGATGTTGGCACTGTGGTCTGTAGAAATGTCATCAGCTACTCGCCCAGTGGCAGAAGACTTGAACCTTCTATATGTCTGCCTGCCTATCAGCATGTAACATGAAAAACATGAAATGAGTTTTCATTATATTTGTCATAGTTTTATTGAAATTTATTAACCTGCTCCAGTTGTAGTTGAAATCAGAGGGCAATGAAAGATACTTGAATGTGGAAATGATCTGCATCTGGTGGCACCTTGTGTGTAGGTGAAATATCTGTTCAAGAGTGGTTAGAATGAAAATTGCAGAAAAAAAAAGTGAAATGTGCTATGTTAAATACACACTTTCTCATAAGGCTTTTGCTTTTTAACATGTAGTGAAAACAACTAAAGACAACTACACCAGAATCTTGAACAGTTTCCCATAGGTGACATCTGATTGATTATTTGTGGACTGTGTGGCAGGAAGTGGTCACATTCAGTTGCACTGCTTCAGTTTCCAAACATGCATTGCACAAAGTGTGATGCAGTGTTGTGGTAGAAGTGCAATCTGCACCTTGAATATACATTGGTTTAATGGAGCGCATTGTGATTAGCTGTGCCACTGTATGTTTGATAATATGAAGTGTTCTGTGTAAAGTTGTTAGTACTTTATGTTTACTGCAGATTGGCTGTGGGTGTGCAGTATGTGTCCTCTAGAGTCATTAGTTACTAACACGTGATCAGCAGGGCTGCTACACTATTTAGTCTGCCATTGAATAGCTGAACTGTGTGACAAGGTGAAGACAGCAAAATATGTTGATAGGGTCGCTATTAATGGAACAGGAATGGGAAAATGTCCTAGTGTTCCAGAATGTGTCAAAATCATTAATTAAAGTGAGACATTGAGTGTGACTGGCTGGTAAAAATGAATTGTTGAATGCAGAATTTATGTAGAGTAATATTCTAGTAAAGGCAGTGTCCATTTCAATGCAGAATTACAAAATAATGCTTTATGCTCGGCTTTTAAAACATTTTCCTCTTTATTGAGCCTAATTTGTTGAGTTTTTCCAAAAACATCTTCCTCGTGCAAGGTTTTCATTGTAATTAAATGAAAGCTGGCAAATTATTCAAAGTTTTTATGCTGTTTATACATACCTCAATTTGAACATTCAGGTTTTCTTGATCGTGAAGCTGTGTTGTTGGGTTACAAGTTCCCTACATTTTGAAGGACCTAGTGCCACCATCTGCATGGTCAGGCAGTTCAAGACTATCTAGGATGACTTGACCCTTGAAGATGGAGACACACTAATTCTTTGAAACATCAGAGATCAACAACCAAAGCCTAATCACACACAGTGTCAAATCCCAGATACCTGAATCATCACAACTCTTCTGTCAAAACCTTAAGTTTCCTGTATGTGAGCGTGTTTTTTGATCTCATTGCGATATATTTGATCATTTTATAATCCTGTGGTCGGTAACACTCCACAGCTGGGTATGCTGCTACCGTCCGGCAGATGGGTGATGTGCTGGCTCGTCTTGATGTGTTGGCTAGCTTTTCGGAGGTGGCAGCTTCTGCCCCTAAGCCGTATGTCCGCCCAGTGCTACATGACGAAGGTGCGGGCATGATGATTCTGGACCAGGTGCGCCATCCTTGTTTGGAAGTGCAGGATGGCATGTCATTCATTGCCAATAATGTATACTTCAAGCAGGGTAAGACAGTCTGTGAGTGTTTGTAAGCATACACTGAACCCAGATGTTCTCCATCATCACCACAAAAACCTGCCCGTGACCTAATGTGTGGTGTATGCTCACAGCCTGTGTCGTAGGTGACGTGTCATTTTGTATCTGAATTCTGTAAGCATGTTTTGCTACTCACCTGCTGCTGACCCCCTTAGACACTTTTGAATCTCTTCCCTTTTATCACCATAGCACTATTGGGCCAAGGGTACAAATTGTGAAGGTCCTCACAGCTGCAACACACCAAGTGTTGTTACAAGAAGGTGCATGAGAGTCTAATGGTTGTCCATACACTTGTTAACTTCACTGCCTTCGATGGAAGTTTAATATTTGCAACTGGTTCACTGTTGTAACTGTTGTGTGAGGTTAACCCAGTTTAAACCTTGTTTCTTTTAAGGTCCATTTGAATATTATCATCCAGTCTCCCAAAGTTCTGTTCAGTTTTGTTCCCACCAAAAAAAAAAATGTATCGTCTCTGATGCATGGTTCCTCCCCTGATCATTTAGTTGTCCCTGACATAATCACAGAATTGATATTTGGTAAGGAACACAAATTGTGTAGCTCCTGATGTTACATTTTTTTTTTGTTCATGGTTTTTTTCAGATTTTGTGCATGTTAAGAATTTATCAAGGATTCAAATTTCATCAGATTTTCAAAGTTTTAGCAAGGAATGTTACTACATTTGTTAAAGTTTTACAAAGGATTTAAATTTTATTGCATTTATGGAGCATCTACATAGGATTGAAGTATTATCACATATGTAAAGAATTTACTAAACATTCAAATTTTACCATGCTTGTTATGAATTTATCAAGGATTCAAATCTCGCCACATTTATGAAGGATTTGCCAAGGATTTCTGTTTATATGGGAGCATTTATGCATTTATTTCTAGTGTGATCGAAGAAAGTTGAAGGATTTACTATGCCAAAATAAGAAAACATGATATTTATTGGAGGTTTGTTAAGAAAAACTTAGAGTAGCTCAGATTGTATAGTGTTTGGTGATAATGTGATTAGCAAATATGAATTGAATTGAAAACAACAGGGAAAGTAGCAGTCATGGCTCAAGTGAAGTCATGTCACACTGTTTACCTTGAGGACTCGTAACAGTAGTTAGAGTAGCCAGGATATGAATATACATTTGTAGCCACTTAAACCACAGCATCTAGAAAAATATGATTTTACTGACAGATGTACTAACCCCACTGAAGGTATCCCTGCTTTGTTGTACTGATGGGGCTTGAGTGGTCAAAGAAGCATGAGAGCTGTACCAGTGGTAGCATAGCTACTGGCGGGGTCTTCCTTGCCAGACAGGTTAAGGGTGATGATCCAGACTAAAAGGAATCACTGTTTTGCCAGGTTGAAGGTTGGGCATGGGGCTAATGACCCCAACCCATAAAGCTAACCCAGTGTTTAAGAAACCTAAAGAGGCCAGGGTCCTGTATGGACTGTAGAGCCAGTGAAAAAGAAGAAAAAGAAGACATATGTACTAGGATGAATTTTTTGTCTATATCCATCTGTTCCTCAGGTTGGTTACTGATCAGTGTGCATCTCCTTTTATCACACATCTAGGTATGGCCCTGTGCAGGGCCTCCAGATATAACCATGCCCTGTCCACCTCCTCCCCTGATTGTCCAACCCATGTTGAACAACAAACCTATATATCTGCTCCCCATGTAGCCCCCATGTTCCTGCAGAACATCAGGAAACATCCAGTAGCACAGTGTCACATCCCTCAAGACCTGAATCCTCAACAACACACTGTGAGAACCTCAGATCTAGCAGGTCTTCATTACTTACACTGAACTTTATCCTCACTGAGCTTCTGGTTTCAGGCTGTAGCAGACTTCTGTGGTGCTGTGTGTTAGAATTGGTCCGTGTGCCACTGTTACAGGGGAGTGTACTTTCCTGATCATCACGGGTCCCAACATGGGTGGCAAGAGCACTTACATCCGTTCAGTGGGCATAGTGGCACTTCTTGCTCAGATTGGCAGCTTTGTGCCTTGTGATCAGGCAGAGATGTCGCTGGTGGATGCAATACTTGCACGAGTGGGGGCAGACGATTGCCAGATCAAGGGCTTGTCAACATTCATGACCGAAATGGTGGAGACTGCTGCAATAATCAGGGTGAGCTGTGAGCTTTAACTGGCCCACACAATTGGATAACGAGTAACTGCATAGCTTCTGGTAGAGGGGTGAGTTGCAGTAGCAGTGCATGAGCTGCAACTGGCCCACACAGTTGGATAACAAGTAACTGTGTAGCTTATGGTACAGGGGTGAGTTGCAGTAGCAGTGCATGAGCTGCAACTGGCCCACACAGTTGGATAACAGGTAACTGCTTAGCTAATGGTCCAGAAGTCTCAAACATGTGGCTTGCTGTGCCATTTTATGTGGCCTGCTTATTGATCTTTATTCAAATTTTAGCTTGTCGCCCGGCTCAGAGTCCAACATTTCTTAGTGTTAAATGTTTTTCTGTCACTGGCCTGAAGACTCAAAGAGGTTTGCTAAGCCTAGTTGGTAATGCCAAAGATACATCCACAAAGATATATGAAGGCAGTAAGGTAGCATTTATATTTTTGGCAGTTTTTATACATAAGTAATAGCAGCAACATTTACTAGAACTTTTTTCGTCGCAAATACTCGAACCAAAACGCTAGATTGCGGAAGCAGTGAAAGGAGTGTTATCAAGTAACCCTTCATGTTATCTTTGCAGACAGCCACCAGTAACTCACTGGTGATCATTGATGAGCTGGGACGAGGCACCTCAACGTATGAGGGCTGTGGCATCGCATGGGCTATTGCAGAGTAAGTACAAGAAATTGTATGTTCTGGGGTAAGTGCCAGACAGAACTACCAACTGACATGAATGTGTTCGCAGGAACCTTGCTAAGGAGGTGAAGGCATTCTGTCTGTTTGCAACACACTTCCATGAGCTCACTCGACTGGCTGAGGAGGTGATGACAGTGTCTAACCAGCACGTGACTGCTGTGACATCTGAGGACTCGCTTACCTTGCTGTACCAGGTCAAGCCAGGTGTGTGTGACCAGAGCTTCGGAATCCACGTAGCTGAGATGGCACGCTTCCCCAGACATGTTATAGAGGTGAGTTTGGTGTTCTCATATTTTCACTGCGCACTTAGGATGTGTTGTAATGGTACGCATCTGTGACGTGGTTTCTTTTCTTACAGTACGCAAAGAAGAAACAGGATGAGCTTGAGGATTACCAGAGGGTGAGCTTTCCTTGCAGCGACACACAGGACAAGCACAAGATTATTGAGGTGAGACGTTTGTGAAGAATGTGCTAGGGCTGTTATATAACTAACAAACTCCATGGAGCAGAGTCCTTCTGGAGAAGCTAATAGTCTCTCAGCCAGTCAAGAAACTGTCTGCATAGTATGGAACTCGAAGGTTCAGTATCACATTTATAAGATTCTGCCACCTGTTCCTATCCTGAGCCACTCAATCCAGTCCTTGCCCACCCACCCCCCCACCCCCCACCCCCCAAACATATGTCTTGCAGGTAATTGTATTGTTGCTTCACATCTGTGGTGTCTGGTGTTCACAGTGGTCCCTTTCCTGAAGGTTCCCCACCCAAATGCTGTATGCACCTCTCACCTCTCCTTTCCCTCATAAATGCCACATACCCAGCTTATCCAATTCTGATCATGAAGCTCCTCATGCCATTTTCTCCCCTCCCCTGTTACCTCATCCCTTTCAGGCCCTAATGTCTTCTTCAACACCCTATTCCTGAACACCCTTGGCCTATGTTTGTAATGTGAGAGGCTAAGTTTCACTCTTCACTCTCACATGAAACAACAGACAGAATTATAGTTCTGTGTATTTTAATATTTGTGTTTTCGGGTAACAAACTGGAAGGCAAAGATTCTGTGCTGAATGGTAGCAGACATTGCCCATTTCCACTCAGTTTTTTTTTTTTTGTGTTAGTGTTGTTTCCTAATATATGAGCTTTCCACCACTTTCAAAGGATTTATTACCTGTCCTGATGTTGTAATATTGTCTTGTGTTCTGTTCAGTTGTTGCTCACAATGTGTCATTTATTTATTTGGCTTTGAGGGAGATGCAGCATGAGTGAACACAGCAATATGCTCCTGACCTGTGGGTTGAAATCTGTGATATCAGTGATTAATCGAGAACCAACCAGGGAAGAGAATTTCTGTGCACAATGTGTCACTGTAGATATGAAGACTTCTTTGTGTGTTGCAGGAAGGTGAACGGATGATGGTTGAGTTCCTGCAGAGGTGCAAGGAACTGCCAACAGAAGGCAGAAGTGAGGCAGAATTGCAAGAACAAGTGGAGAAGCTGAAAAGGGAAGTGGAAGCTCGCAGTAATGCTTATATCACAGCATTGCTAGCACAGGCATAGCTCAGTGTCTCCACATCAGTAAAGTGAAGGAGAGGAATGAAGGATGGGAAAGTGCCTACGATGGTTTTGCTTTTAATCTGGATATTATGCGGTATTCATTGCAGTCTGCTCTTACTGCATGGTTTGTGAATCTGCTGCCCTTTTCACCCAGTTGCTGCAGTGCACAGTCACTTCCATGTATACATCTGTATGTAGATTCTTCCCATTTGTGCCTCCCTTTGTCTAATATGGGCCTAGAGTTCTGATATTTGTTTTATTTGTAGAGTTTATTATTTTTATACATGGTAATTATTCACGTATAGCCATTTTTATGTACAAATTCCATTCAAGATTTCCCTGTTCCCAGACATCTCAACAACGTGTATTTCACATCGTTATTACCGAAACATTAAAGACACTTTCATTTATCTGTACCTCTTCTAAATCCTTCTAATTTCCAAATTCCTTCTTTCAGTCAAGCCAACGCATCTCTTTTGTTTCTAAGTTTGGCCAGGATACATTTCAGCACCTCCAGTTCCCAATATAAATGCAACTAGAAGTCTTAATTGTCTCATTTCTGTCCTTTAACTTGAACCATTTTGTTCCAGAAAATTAAATGTTGTCTCTTTAACCCCTAAATCCACTTGCATTCTAAAGCTCCTCTTGCGTCTGCACTGCACTCTGGCAATAATGCATATAGTTCATTGGTATTTGTACTGTAGATGTTACTGTAACTGACTCCAGCTGTCATTATGACATCAGTTTTATTCAGTATATAAACTATCATATGAGTCACATCTGTCTTGCTTTGTTGGTAGTAACAGAATGTGGTGTGTTACACCGTCACACCATGTCAGCTGGTGTCTGATGTGGTGAGTCTTTGTCAGAGCAAACAGAATTACTGGTGTGGTGTCACACTCATGAAGACTCTGATCTTCAGAATGTAGTATGTTTCATCTGTAGTCTGGAGGAAAACGAATTTACTTGGCAGTTTACGCAAATTCATCATGCATTCTATTACACAATGAAGATCTTTTGGCCTATCACGTTAGGGTTGGGGGAAAACTCGGGCCAATTAAAAGTAGAAATCAGTCAAAGTTTAATATATTTACATTCAATTCAAGACTTCAAGACTCAGCTGTGCTGACATGCTGGGAGGAACAGAGAAAAACTGCAAATTGCCTGTCAGGATAGAATGTCTTGGGGTGCCGTTTGAACCCGGGAGCACTGATTGGTGTTGGCTCACGAGAACATTTGTGACTTTGACAGTCTTGGTACAGGAGATGGCAGACTGTCAGCTGTTCGTTACTAGTGCCGATGTACTGCAGTTAGAAATAGTGTGCTGAAGTTCAATTGTGTCTTGTGCGTGCGAATTATTTCCGTTATTGTCTGTTGTGGCCTGCTGTGCCCAAATTCGATGTCAGGCATCATACACACACAGAACACCTCGCACATGACAGCCAGTGGGAAGTGACAGATGCAGTGATGCTTTTCATATGGCTTTTCTGTGCAAGGTTAGCATGGTGGTACAGGCAGTTATCTGTGCTGTCAAGGCTCAAGCTGTGCTTGTCAGTGGATTACAGTCGGTCACTGTGCAGACAGCTTCAGGCTGTCTCTGTAATACCAATTCATAATGTTTATCTTATCTTGTTTGTCTGCGATCAGGAATTTGCCAAAGGCATGGCAGTGACCCTGCCGTCAGCTTCGACTTATGATGGCTGGCAGTGGGGCTGACAGTGCCTGTCGAAATGTTAGGACCGGTATTTCCATATTTTCGATTTATGAAGGCTGTATTAATACTGGTATAATACCGATATCCAAAAAGAAACATTTCTCTCGATAAATTTGTATGAAAATTATTTGCCATGACATAGGAAAGTACAGTTTATGTTGGCTATCAAATGTATTACAATAATATATATTGTGACAAATTATTTAAAGTACGGTTATTGTACAACAAACAAATGTACATATTGGTACTGCAACTTTCAGTTACATTAAGTATCCACACTGCCTGTCTTAATAAAGTGGGCTGTTAAAAAACATGAGCAACCTGGACCTAATTTTGTTACGTATTTGATTGGTGGCAGAAAGCGCCCTTCTGGATCCTACTCTGGATGGTGCTGTTGTACTGAGATGGTGGCAGACGGACGCGGGGCAGGTTTGTCCCTCCGATTCTGTCATCTTCAGAAAATCGTATTCCCTTTTGGGCCATATTTTTTAGGCTTTGGACTTTTTTTTTAAACAGGAACAGTGAAGAGTCTGTCATTAAATGTCGATTGCAGTTTGTCTTTTAGTGACCTGAGGCAGGCAGTTTCTTATTTTGGACAGAATTTGTGGACTGCTGATGTGTTGCTGAGTCCATGTTGGTCTTTGGATGGTTCGAGGCGTCGGGTTTCCGTTACATTTGTATTGTGTGTAACAGTGCAATACAGATGATTTTTTGTTGTTGGTTTTAAAGCCTGTGTTCGACTACATCATAAACAGTTATTTTATAAATTATTGGTGGAAAACTGTTATTTTGTACCAATACCAGTATTTGAACACCAGAAACACTTGACTGGATCCCTTGATCACGGTATTGTAAGCCCCATTTGCAGCATCCACTGAACGTGCCTACGCGAAGGATTGCAGTTAATGCTGGCCAGAGCTTGAAGCAGAATATGGGATTTCTTAATGCTGCAGTTCTGAATGAGTGGTGCGTCACTGTACAGCAGTGCAGAGTGGCCCTTTGTTGCACGAGGGCCACTTGAAAGGCTGTGCAGAGTGGCCTTTTGTTGCACTAGGACCACTTGGAAGGCCATTTAGAGTGGCCTTTTGTTGCACCAGGGCCACTTGGAGTGGAGGGCTGTGCAGAGCAGCCTTTTGTTGCAATAGGGTCACATGAAAGGCTGTGCAAAGCAGCCTTTTGTTGCACTAGGGCCACATGGAAGGCTGTGCAAAGCAGCCTTTTGTTGCACCAGGGCCACTTGGAGTGGAGGGCTGTGCAGAGTGGCCTTTTGTAGCACTAGGGCCACATGGAAGGCTGTGCAGAGTGGCCTTTTGTTGCACTGCAGCCACTTGGAAAACTATTTAGAGCAGCCTGTTGTTGCACTAGGGCCACTTAGAATGCCGCTAACACTGTGCTGGTTGCAGCTAAGTTGTAAGCAGTAGAAACATTGTTTTTAGAAAAAAATTGGCTTATATTTAGTGATTAGAGTTTAAAATTACCACTAATTAATTATTGCTGATACCAGAGGCCAGGTGGTCTAAAGCTTAGGTCTGTGACTGCTTGCTAGCTGGGATTTTGGGTCAAAATGCTGTTGGGGTCATGGATGTTTGTATCATGTTGAGTGTTGTGTGTTGTCAGGTAGAGGTCTCTGTGACGGGCTGATTACCTGTCCAGAGGAGTGTTACTGAGTGTGATCGCGAAGTGGCGATAATGAGGAGGTGCTGGCCTACTAGGGGCTCTTGTGCCATAAGGGGGGATTAATTAATAATTGGTGTTAATGAGGTGCAGTCAATGAAGTGGCTAATTGAACTTTAATTTTTAGTGCTTGCATTATTTGTGGAATAACGGAGTGAAATGATCAGCTTGCCCTGTGCTGCTGCAACAGGTATGTTTTGTAGCAATACAGAGACTGTCAGTACTGCAGTACACTAGCACTAACTGGTGCTGCTGTAACAGGTATGTTTTGTAGCAATACAGAGACTGGCAGTACTGCAGTACACTAGCACTAACTGGTGCTGCTGTAACAGGTATGTTTT
>Ga0123354_10003149_pt1 | contig 22586 bp, 19 predicted proteins | sample TergutLab28metaG_2_FD_97872 | JGI IMG/M metagenome (GOLD analysis project Ga0123354, IMG submission 97872) | Labiotermes labralis P4 segment gut microbial communities from Petit-Saut dam, French Guiana - Lab288 P4 | ecosystem: Host-associated > Arthropoda: Insects > Digestive system > Gut ... | reverse complement strand
TCCGGAATCCCAGCATTTATGAAAAACTAATTCAGTTTTGTAGTATTAATGAATTTGGTACTAATTATCCAGCCCAGGCTTATGACCCGTTACGGTGGGGAAAGGAGTCATTTTATGAAGAATTAGCTCGTGTTCAAAAAGCGGAAATGGATAGGCGTGAGAAGGAACGGAAAGACAAAACAAAGGTTGAATTTGTCTCAGGTACGGCTAAGCGCCCAGGTAGTGGTTCAGGAGCAGAAGAGGATGCAAAACGACGGAAGTCAAAATGGGATCAGGTTGGAACGATGGTGGCACCAAATATGCCAGGAGGTGCACAGGCCGGTCACGTACTGAAACCAGCTGGACTGCTGCAGCAGCCATCACTGACCACAAGTGTTACAGGTACAAAAGGGACAGTTATATCAGCCTTTGGCTCACTTCCAAAGAAACCACGAATCTGATATGAATTTTGAAAGAATGGCTAATAAGTGTATAGTGAGATAAAGTATTATGGTGGCATGTCAGTTATCGTAATATGTGGAAGTATTGACACTTTTAGTCTAGAAGCATTGGAGAGGCTATGTATTATACATATAGTCCAATTTATACTATGGTTTTTCTCCTGGAAGATGTATCACAATACTGACATGTAAAACATGAATGGATGTTCTTCACTGATGAACTTGATGACTCCAATTATTTCTGTTTTGAAAGTAAAATAGCATAGTAATAACTTAGGAAAGGCTCTGAATGAGTTTTTATTTTAAAAGAATATATTAATGGGCACTGAATGAGTTTTCATTTTAAAAGACTTTATGTATTTATGTTCAGCTTCTGATCTGTGCGAGCCTTCACTTGGGGGATCAAGATGTGAGGGTGCAGAATGAACCACACATATTTGATTTAATGGTGAACAAAAACAGGTAATGTTTCTTAAAATGAAAAGTACATGTATGTACAAACACACACATGTCACATAAACTGTGATGTACTTGTGCTTATTATGAGAATAACATTGCGTAGTGTGAAATGCAGACTACTGTTATATATATATTGGCACCACAGTGGAAACATGTAAGTTATAACCATTGTACTGCTGCTGAAATAACATTTCCTTGAGATTTTTAAAATTTATTTGTAGGGGAAAGGGGGGATATAAAATGACTATAATTTTCTATTGGAAAATGGTTTCAAATGAAAGACTCCCTGTCATGAAAGTTCACAGTACTGTCATTTAAAATTGGAAAGGAAAACTGTAGAATGGTGTTTGGATCCATATGTATCTAATTGAACTGTGTTGATAGTTGAGATAGGAAAATGGGGCATTCAGGAAGAGACAAGTGTCAAAAATATTCTCTTACACAGTACAGTAACATACCCTAACCAAAAGTAATATTTTTTGTGTAGGTGAACCACCCTCACTCCCCAGTTTGTTATTGATAAGGTACTGAGATTAGATTATCTGGTGCCATTTCTAGTTCAGTGCTCTGTAATTCTAACAATTGCCTGTGCTTGATACAGCACACATCCTATGTCAAAATGTTGCATTGCGTAAATTATAACTTAAGGATATGAGGAGAGCCTGTATTTCACAGTAAATCTATGTTCTTCAAATTCTTGCCAACCCAATTGGCTAAAACTGAAATGCTAAAGTACTGTATCACGATAAGATGGAGAAAATAATAATGTACTGTAAATGTATGAAAAATTAATATGTATTCCCAATCCTTGTTTGACACTCTAATTGCATTCCTGATAAAGTGGGTGTAAATCAGAGATGTTATTCTTATTAACAAGGACTTAAATAAATGTAAATAAACCATCCAAAGGGCGTTAAACTGAAAGTGATAGAGTGAAAATTAAAAAGTGACATAAATTGGCAAGGGGCATCAAAGAATAAGACTTAAATCAAGGGCTGTATGTATTTTCAAATGCACATTCTCCATAATAAATGCTTTTAAGAAGATTTACTTCTTTGTAAGTGTATGTTTATACATATCTTTACAACTTGGTGAGCAGTTTGTTGTGCCTCTTTCATTTGCACTTTGTTATGACATAGTTACATGGTTAGCCACAAATGTTTGTAGGTTTAATAGCATTGTTAAAGCAGTGATTCCTTCTCACAATTGAACATAGTCTTATATTTCTCCAGCATTTCTGTATTCAGTAATAGGTTAGGCTATGTTATGACAAGTTCAGTTATTTGCTTATCTTAGGTTTACGTTAGGCCAGTTGAGCATAAATAAGACATGAATTCTGAAAAAGGTCTGTAGGTAGGTGATCCACTGTGGGTATGTGCTAAAGAGGCTCACATACATGTTCACTTTGTTGCTGTAAAACTGTCCCATAATATAAAAGAGAGATTGTTCAGGATTACATTCCTCTGAATTATGATACTGCTTTACTACTTTGTCAGTTCATGATATTTCAGAGGAATGTGTGCCTTCAAAACATCAGGAACCAGCTATTCAGTGTCATGTGCCAGAATGGTCCTTAACCACATCATTGTAAAAAACTCAGAACACACAAAAATTGTTCTTCAGGCACAACCAATCAATAAATGTTAATTACATGTTCATGAAACCATGTTTTCCTTTATTTTTTAATATCCTGATGCTGCTATTTATTGTATGAAGGTATTAACATGATAATGTGCAGTTTCACGTTATATAGACATATTATTTATGTGGTTTAATTTAATGTGTGTATAACACTGGTTATGTTTATGCAGCTTTTCTAAACTGTGTGTGGGGTTCATAATTTGACTGATGGAAAAAGGATAATGTGCAAGTGTACAGTTGGCATCATAATTACCATTCCTTGTGTTTTCTTGTTTTGTATGTATGTTTCTGTTTTCTGTCTTTCACTGATTAGTATGAGTTCTTGTGCCAGGTATTTAGCAGAAAAATGAATGTGTCTGCCCGATTTGAAGAAAAATTTGGATTCATGTCTGTGACTTTTTCCAAGACCCATGAGTAGGTTTTATGGCAAAACGAAGGTGAAGACTGTGTTTCACTAGGATATGCATACTCACTGGTAGACAAGTGTAGGTGGAAATGCTTTGCTGGTACAGTCAGGGGCACCTAGTCATGTTTAGTATCAGCTTCTTGTAACTTTTTACATACATTGTATCTGCACAAATACTCATTTAGTCTGTGTAGTCCTTTTATAGGGTTGAATGTTTCAGAGGTTAATTTGTGCCGCATTTCGAAGACTGTACATGCAAGGGAAGCATATATTTCTCTTATTATTTCATGATTTGTCATTTTCTAAAATCGTGATTTAAAGGTTCCAAGCATGAAAGTGCTGTAGACATCAATTTTATTTGCAGAAACACACGCCCTATACAAGCACTTTCATTTCATAAACTATATCACTCACACAAATATTAATTATTTTACTATGCTGTCCCTTGAAACAGCTGTTTTTCCAATTTGAGGACCTGTAATGAAGTCCATCTTTCAGTATGACCACAGATTTCTGATTTGTGTTGTAGTTACCCATAATAACATCCCCAGCATTACCTGTCTTCCTACATTCAGCACTGACAGGTATAGGCATGATGCTTTGAAAACATGTAGGCCTCGAATTTAGGGCTACAGTTTGTAAGGGAACATTGTTGTTTACAATGTCATATATGTACTTATCTACTCAGTATAACATGCTGCAGTTTATCCATTTGTTTCTGGCCTTATTACTAGTTCAGACTGAGATGTTAGTTGGTGAGCAGGTACTCTTGTTTCTCAAAAAATTGCAGGCTGTCACATCCTGCGCTGGAGGTTCTGTCTGTATTTGAAAAATGTTAACTCTAAGACCATGTTTGTTTAGTGTGGTATTAGAAGAGCTCCTGTAAGTGAAGTTTTCTACTACCCAGCACAGTCATGTAACACATTTTGTGACATGCATTAATTTGTGATTCCCCCCCTTGCATCAGAAATTTGACAGTAATTTGCTAGAAGCATTTAGTTTATTATTGTGCCTGTAACAGTTTTGTGGTTACTGCTTGTTTTTCCTTGACCACAAGCACTTGGCCTTTATATCGGCTGAATGGGGTTATTGTCTGTGCCCAGTATGGTGTTGTGTGATAAATATTTGGGTAGACTAATAATATAGAGGTGTGTGTGGCATTCAAACCTACCTGTATGCACACCAAAGCTTGAGAAGGGGGACTTGTTTTGTAAGTGATGAGGGTGTGTGATACATAGTAAAGTTGTAGGAATTATTTCTTCCATGAGGTAGGAGTGGGCTGCAATTGTTAGAGAGGACCAGAATTGCCACACACAGAGTGTAAGTGGAAATTATTGCTGGTATTATGTTACATTACAGATGTCTGAAAATAATTATGTTCAAAAACAATAAAATGTGTCTGTCACTGATCAACAGCATATGCCTGAGGTGTAGATTAATGGCAAGTTCTGCAAGTCTGCCTCCCTTCCTTCTGTCTGTGGGGTTGGGGTGGGTGAGTGTCTCCATCTGTGTCTGTTTAGTTGTCCATCTGTTTACCTGCCCACATACCTGACCATCAGCTTGAAAATGTCTTCTTTTTATTTGTTTGTGTTAATATGATATGCAGAAAGGAGGAAAATCTTGAACATCCAGCTGTCAGTGGTGATGGATATTCAACTCCATTAGGCTGTGATTGAGAATTATCATTTGAACAGATGAAACCGCTCAAATAATGCATACGTTGAATATCATACTATTTTTTATTTGTTGCCTGGGAATGAATTCCTTTCAGATTTTTGGCCATGTGTGTCAATGTATTATGTATTTCTCATTAGAGTTCAAACATATCCCATATATTTGTACTGCATAAAGATGTAAATTTATGTCATATTGGCAGTTTTTTAATGTTTGTTCCTGCCACAGGAATACAGCACAGGTGGAGGGCATGAAGACGACACAAGGTTTAAAAGAGCATGGTATTCCCCACATTGAAATATTCATAAATACTCTTGGACATCTTGTGGGAAGACTCACAGTCAGACTGATTACATCTTGATAGCAAGGAGATGGCATTCAAGTATACTTGATTTACAGTTTCTTGGAGGAACTTGTAGTTGTATGGATCACTGTGCTGTGGTCCCAAAATTAGGGAGAGATTGTCAGTAACTAAATGAGCAACACAGAAGTTCGTTATGGAGAGAAACAATCTCAGGAGTTTAAATGAGGTAAAAGTTAGTAAAGAGTACCAGGTTAAAATCTGAAACAGGATTTGTAGCTGTGGAGACTCAGATGATATTATGGACATTGATAGGGATATCCATTCTTCTGTGCTGTAAGTCCAGATAGGTGGACATTCATCTGATTCATTCAGAAGGTCTGAAAGACAGAGAGCTGTATTGTCATTGCTTTTATACTTTGCTTTAGAATATACAATTAAGAAGGTCCAGGCATGCCAGGAGAGATTTAAATTGAATGGGATGTGTCGATTACCAGTCTGTGCTGAGGAAATTAATTTAATGGGCAAAATGTACAAAATATAGAAAGAAACACATAGGGTAATTGTTATAGAAGTAAACACTGAGAAAACCCAATATATGTCTGGGATGCATGTGTTCTCCAACACTGTAGGAGCCACGTACCACTACAAGGTGCCAAAAGGTAGCATGAAGCAAGTTGAATGCTGAGGGCCCTCAAATATTAGGCACCACCTTACAAAGCTTAGTTGCCTGGGTGACCAGTGTTTGTGCACCCCTGCTGTATATTTCTGTCCCATGGGATTTTTACACACCTTGTTTTTCTTTATACATACATACACACACATGTTTCACATGTCCAGTGTTTGTCAACAGCTGAATGTGCAAGTCAGTGTCAGTATCAGAGAACACACAGATGTGCAAAAGACAACAGGCACAACAAAAACACACTAACAAAAATAATCAATACAACATTATAATATACAGTCAGAATTAATATACTGTATATTCAAGAACCATGTAAATATTGACTCTTTGTCTTGCATTAAAATATTAGGACATCTTGGCTGTGAGAGAAAAAGTCCTCAAGAGAATAAAAAATATGAGTAATAAGATGCCTTCATAATGCAACCTTAAAATATGATGTGTCATTTTGTAGTTTCAGTGTATTAGAAAGCAGACTATTAAATATCTTTATACAGGAATTTTTTAATGCATGAAAGATTTGCTGTAGGGCTGTGTAATTTATTTTTTTGTCGTGTTTATACAATGTAGTGATGAATTGGTTTGAAAATTCTCATGATTGTTGACAATCCAGGAGGAAAGGTCAATATTCTGGGAGGTCATAGTATCGGTCATTCTAAGCAAAAATATTTATATGAACATGTGTCCTATTCCGAACGGTTTCCGAGATAGAGCTATTTTAATGTACAACCGTAAAATTGTTGATAAGAAAGAGATATCACGTGTACGTACTGTTTCTAATACCGGTATTTATTGTTCAAGTGACAACGTTGGTACAGGGGTATAATAAATGTTCGAAAATTCCACCGTCAACATCAATGCACTTTGCAACTCATGTGAAGACATGGCGTGTTATTCGTCTGAGTGCGTCTTGACGTTCCTTTATGCAGGCAATAACATCAAGTATGTTAACGAGCAGTTCGTCTTGTGTATCCACTTTTTTCTGTACACTTCACTCTTCGTCAAACCCCATAAACAAAAATCTAACGGGGTTAAGTCTGGAGATCTTGGTGGCCAGTTAATGGCACTGCCACGACCGGTCCACCTATTAGGGAAAGTGTTAGTGAGATGTTGCGTCATGTGTCGGGTATAATGAGAAGGGGCTCCATCGTGCTGAAAGTACATAGCAATCCGTGTAGCCAAAGGAACATCCTCTAGTTGTTTTGGTCATTCATTTTGCAGAAAGTCTAGGTAATTTTGTCCTGTTATACCATCGTCTAAAATAACGGGACCAATCAACATGTCATCGATCATACCGCACTACACATTGATAGAAAAACGACGTTGAAAATTTGTTTCCACAGTACCATGTGGAATTTCGTGAGACCATCGATGCAAGTTACGTGTGTTGTTGATTACGTTATGGGTGAAAGTAGCTTCATCAGGGAATAGTATTAATGGAAGCAACTGGCGATTAGTATGTAACCAGTGACAAAATTCTAGACACATGGCACTGTCCCCTGGGTGTAGATTTTGCACAGGCTGTGGGTGAAATGGGTACAAGCCGTCTTCATGCAATGCTCGCCATACACGTGTTCGTGAAACACCGGTACGTGCTGAAAGTCTTCGCGTGCTAGTAGTAGGGCTACGCTGTACCATATCAAGAATGTTTTCCTGTTCCTCCATGTTTTGTTTACGTGCCCGTTCAGATGAAACATGAGCACCAGGAAGCGTACCGCATTCACGCAATGTATTGAACACCTTGTAAAACACTACGATCCGGAATTCTGTGCATAGGAAACCGTCGACGGCATTCTTCAACAGCAGCAGTGTCACTACCATCGAGGAAGCCATAAACAAACATCATATCAGCATATTCGGCATTTGTGAAGATGTGCGGCATTTTTCACAACACTCCAACGATGTCACTATCAACAGTCACAACAGCAAACTGACGCTTCGCACAGATTCACATGATTCAAATGCCTGTATCTCGGAAACCGTTCAGAATGATCGATGACATGTTGATTGGTCCCGTTATTTTTAGACAATCATATAACAGGACAAAATTACCTAGACTTTCTGCAAAATGAATGACCAAAACAACTAGAGGGTGTTCCTTTGGCTACACGGATTGCTATGTACTTTCAGCACGACGGAGCTCCTTCTCATTATACCCGACACATGACGCAACATCTCACTAACACTTTCCCTAATAGGTGGATCGGTCGTGGCAGTGCCATTAACTGGCCACCAAGATCTCCAGACTTAACCCCGTTAGATTTTTGTTTATGGGGTTTGATGAAGAGTGAAGTGTACAGAAAAAAGTGGATACACAAGACGAACTGCTCGTTAACATACTTGATGTTATCGCCTGCATAAAGGAACGTCAAGACGCACTCAGACGAACAACACGCCATGTCTTCACACGAGTTGCAAAGTGCATTGATGTTGACGGTGGAATTTTTGAACATTTATTATACCCTTGTACCAACTCTGTCACTTGAACAATAAATACCGGTATTAGAAACAGTACGTACACGTAATATCTCTTCATTATGAACGATTTTGCAGTTGTAATTCAAATAGCTCTATCTCGGAAACCGTTCAGAATAGGACGCATGTTCATACAAACATTTTTGCTTAGAATGACCGATACAATGACCTCCCAGAATATTGACCTTTCCTCCTGGTACACCCTGTATATATACACGCACATGGAACTGGTAATATATCAAGATTCTTACACAAGCCTTTGCCTGAGCATCTAGTTCTTACGACCATTATTATTATTATTATTATCATCATCATCCTTTTATGGATTAAAAAACCCTGCCTATAGTACTAAAGTTTCCCCAGAAATTATACCATATTTTATTAATGAATTAAAGTACCAAAAATATGTGATCCGGAGATCATCACAGTTTAATGCATGGTATAGTCTTCTTATAAAACAAGCAGTGCTCAGCTTGTAGAGTAACAGGTCTGTATGAGACCTGCAAGTAAGATGGTTATCCAGCTGCACACCAAGAAATTCTGTGTCATCTGTTTCGGTGAGAATTTGACCATTTCTCATGAACAGATTGCAGGACAAAATCACAATGTAAAGACAAGTAATGGATCTTTTTAAAATATGCCCAAATTTGTAATATTACACTGTGACAGTAACCAAATTCGCATGCATGAAGAAATCAGGAGCAGATTAAATTCAGGGAATGCCCACTACCGTTCAGTCCAGAATCTTTTGTCCTCTTATTCGCCACTTAAGAATAAAAATACTAAACTATTCACAACTGTAAACTTGCCTGTTATTCTACATGTGTGTGCAGCTTGGTCTTTCACATGAGAGGAAGAACGTAGGCTGAGGTTGTTAAAGAATACGATGGTAAGGAATCTACTTAGGCCAAATACAGAGGAAGTAACAGACACTGGCAAAATTTGCATAATAAGGCGCTTAATGGTCCTTGCTTTTAACTATTATTCGCATGATCAAATCAAGAAGAATGGGATGCATATATGGAGGAGATGAAACATGCTTATGGGGTTTTGGTTGGGAAAACTCAGGAGAAGAGACCAGTTGGAAGATCTAGATATAGATGGGACCCTAATATTAAAACGAGTCTTAAATAAATTGACTGTTATATACTGGCCTAGGACAGGGACAAGAGGTAGGCTCTTGTAAATACATTATTCAATATTGGGTTCTGTAAAATTCCATGGAATTTTCTTGGCCAACTGAGGAACCATTAGCTTCTCAAGAAGGCATCTGCTTCAAGGAGTCTGTTAACTAACTGATGCAGTAAACAGAATGTGCGGTTTATCGTTACCAACAGACTTTACAATTAAAATAAGTAACTCTAGTTATACTTTACATTTAAAATTGCCTACATATGATTTTATTTCTGCAACATTAGTTTTAGTTTCATTTGATGCTTGGTGTGAATTAATTAGTTTAATCCTTGCTGGTAATGCTTCTGAAAAGCTTAGGGCAGGGTCTTTCTTTTGTCACTGTACTGAGTATGGTGACCTTATTGCTTGGAAAGTCTTCTTCTGCCAGGACATACCATGACAGCTGCAGTGTTCAGGGCGGTGATCAAAGAAATATACTATCATAATATAAACAGCTGACTAGATGCAACAATGATAATTTTATTAACAATTTCAATCAACTCAACATGTTTCGGGCGATAATTTCGCCCATCCTCAGGAGCACTAGACTGTGTTTACAGCTTGTGGTATAAAGCACTGACGATGCTGCCTGCTGGTAACCAGGATGAGGTGGAACTGCATTCCACAAGCTGTAAACACAGTCTAGTGCTACTGAGGTTGGGCGAAATTATCACCCAAAACATGTTGAGTTGATTGAAGTTGTTAATAAAATTATCATTGTTGCATCTAGTCTGCTGTTTATATTATTATATCAATGATGTACGGTCACACAAACATCAATGTACTATCATTAGCAGTGGGTGAAAACTTAATAACCAGATACAGAAAATTCAAGATATTCGGTTGTGTGACAATGCGTATCATTTGCATGCTGGCTTTGTCAGCGATGATCCATGTCACACAGTACCGTGGACACCAGCAGAGTGTCAAGCCAGATGAAACATGTCCTGTTTAACATTGCCATCAGTTGCTAAAATTACATACCGTCAGTGACAGAAGAGTGAATGTGTGGGGAGCTGCAATTGAATGGCCTCAACTAACATTTGAGCCATTGCACAGCCTCAAACCAGGTAAAATATTAATTCCATTAGATATATGTTGTTATGTACAGACCCACAGTTGTAGAATGATCTTTGAAAATATTCTTAAAAGGCTGAAATTAAGTATGTAAGCAAATTTTATGGTCATCATGGTAATTCCTGCAGTCTTTGGTTTTTTTGGTCTGACACTGCACAGAATTTGCAGATTTTGAATTGGTTCCATTTAATGTACTCTTACATTCATCTGTATGCTGCAACCATGATTAGTAGAGACAAACAGATGGTGAAAGAGTGAAGGTGAGTCAAAAATGTTAAAAATTTTTACCAGGTAATTTAATGCTGTTAGGTGTGGTACAACCTTGTCTTTTTTTCACTGCAGTCCCTGTTGTGTTCAATTTGTAACGTCCCGCATTCACTAATGCTAAGATTCCTCATGAAAAAAGTCATTATGGCTGCATACATGGTAACTCTTGCACCACTACTTGGCACTTTTTCCTCCTCCTCTTACCATTTTTCAGATTGGCTTGCATCTCCACACAAGTGAGGAGGGCACTGCCTTGCTGAACAGTAAATCAACCGAATCTTCATGATGTTTAGGCATAAGTAAGTTGTTGTGTACTTTGCTGCAAGGTTTCCCTATTAACGTTATATTGTTTTGTCAGTGTCTGTTCCTGTGACACATACCTTTTTCTTTTTAAAATTGCTTATAACAAGTGTAAACTGACTTATACTGTGTTGGGTCCTAGTAGCAGTCTTTGAAACTCATGATGTGTATTTGTCACTGATTTTGTGTTCATAAGCTGGATAACACAAATGGGCTGTTCTTGTGCCGAAAACATTTGCAGTTTGCGCAGTGTGCATTCTTGTATGACATAAAGGGAATGCATTTGTGACAGGAATTTAAAAATAACTTTTTTTATTTTATCAGGTAGCACATAATTTACTTTCACGTGCATATGTATTGTTGTATGTACAACTGTTTACTTCCGTCTGTATTGTCATGTGTTGTTTGGGATCAGAGAGAAGGGCTGAGAAGAAATGATTAAAATGGTGTAGGGTTCCATAAAGTTTATTAAAAAGACAAACAAATGCACTTTGGTTTAATGCATGTAATTTTATTATATAGTGACCACTGACATGTTTTGGCCACTCATGTGGCCATCTTCAGGAAATTAAGTGCAAGAATACAAATATATTTAGAGTATGCTGGTATCAGTCTGTAGAATGTGGAATATATCAGATTGGAGGGTTCCTTTGAAACATTTATGGTAATGAAAACTGTTCCAGCTGCAGAGGAAAATATTGAATAGATGGGCTCTTACAGGACTAAAGAAAATGGAAAATGGAAACATTGAAAGGAGAATTCTGCTGCAAAGGCCAACACTGTTTCTGTTGAAACTTAAGAAATTAAGTGTGGTTCGTGTGAAATTGGTTCTCACAGTAGTGATTCTGAACATTACTGTCTCCTGAGAAGTGGCAGTGTTTCCTCCTCCTTCTCCCCCTCCCCTTTTTCTTCTTCTTCTCCTCCTCCTCCTCCATCTTCTCCCCTTCCTCCTCCTTCATCCTCTCCTCCTCCTCATTATTCTTCTTCCTCTTCTTCTTCCTCCTCCTACTTCCCCATCACTTTCTCCTCCTTCTCCTAATTCTTCATCTCCTCCTCCTCTGTGCTCAAGGAGTTCCGCTGGTATGCCGTCTATGTCCAGTGCTCTGTTATTGTTTAACTTCTCTATGGCCACCTGGGTTTCTTGCTGTATTGATGTCTGTAATCCTATTTCCCCACTCTGTGTTTGTTTGGTTCTGTTCTAAGGCTAGTGCTGCAGTTTCATGTTTATGTTTATTTTTGTTTAGTATCTCCTAGAAGTGCTCTTTCCATCTCCTTTTAATCTGTTCCTTGTCACCAATTTTGCTCTCTTTTTTTGTCTCTACACATGTGTGTATGAGGTTTTATCTGTCTTCTATCTTTTGTACCATCCTCCTGTATGCCTGTCTTGGGTTTCTCTCCCTAAATTCCTGCTCTGTTGCAATTAATTGTTGGTTGGTAACTTTCTTCTTTCTTTTTTTTTTCTACATGCCATGTGCACCCATTTCCTTTTCTTGCCATATTCTGCTTTCTTTGCTCTCATTGGTCAAGCTAAATATGCCTGCTTTTGCCTTATTCATTTGCTCCAGCAATTGTCTGCACTCTTCATGAAATCATTCCTTATTATCCTTATCATTCCATGTTCCAAATCCAAATTCCTTAGCCAGAGTCTTCATAACCTTTTGAGTCCCATTTCGAGGCTTTAGTTGCAGTTTCATAACTAATATGTTTTACAGGGTGGGATTGTTAGCCGAACACCCACCCTGGAGTACCAGAGTGCTCCTTTGTGTCTGGTTGATCAGTCTTGAGCTGTCTAGCATGGGAGGTCCTACCAGTAGCATTGCTACTGCCAGCATAGCTCTCAGGATCATTGGACCACACAGTCCCCACCACTCTGTAAAAGTATTGGTACCTTGGGGGGAAGGGGGGGGGGGTTAGACAGTGTTTAGTTTGGTGGATATGTACCAATGCCTTCTCTGATCATTTCATATACCCTGATGATATAGGGAGTAGATTCTTCTGAAGTGACTGTATGTTGTATGGGCAACAGAGCATCATATTACTAAAACTGTAATTACAGATTTCATCAGATTCACCTGGACAATAAGATGTACATGTTAGTGTGGAAGGATTACCTATTCAAGTGTTAGGTACAGAAGATGAAACCGATACATTGCTGCAATTAATAGTTAGGATCTGATATCACCCGATTTTTCCCAGTGTGTTGGTCATATAATGCAGCAAGTTGGGGGAAAAAAAACGTTTAATAGTAACTCCTTAGTACTGCCTTTCCATTACATTTTTTTGAAATGATCACTCCAAATTTATGGACGAAAATACTTATCTGCAGTGTCAGAGATAAGGCATATATGATTATTATGAGAATAATCCGCTAATTATATGTTTATTCTTAAATAACATTGTTGTCAATTTGCTATGAGATTGGAAAACACAACTTAGCATTTAGTTCCCTGGCCTGATAGCGTCTGTTTCCATGGTAACCCACCATGTGCCATCTATTAGGTACATTTTAAATTACGTTTGTGACGTATGCATCCGGGACTCCGAATATTAAAAATGGCCGCCGTCACCAATGGACGGAGTGTGATGGATTCGCAAGCAGCAACGCAAAGTACAGTGGTGGATCGGTTAAAGTTATTATATCCAATGGTTAACGAAGAAGAAACGCCTTTGCCAAGATCCTGGAGTCCCAAGGATAAATATAACTACATAGGACTCTCGCAGAATAATCTGAGAGTTCACTATAAAGGTAAGTGCGAGCCAGTCTTGGTTATGGATTTGGTGGGACGTAGTTGGCACATAAATAACACTGAAGTGTAATGCGTTACTTCAGTTTCGAAGTATACATTTCGTGTCGACTTTTTGAATGAGTGTTACTTTTAACATTGTGAGAAATGGAACCAATTGTAATAGCACGATGTCATCGACCACAGCAAGGTCTCGAAACAAAGAAATCAGCTGATCGGTTTGTGTCATGACGTAAGTGGAAAACCTCTGCATTGTAAATGCGCATTGAAATGTTTATGTGTTATATTTACTATACATGCCATTTAATTACGATTGTACGAGGCCATAATAAACACCGTGGTTCTTATTTTGAGGCTTTGAATAGTTTCTCATGTTTCACATGTTCATTCACTACACCGAAGACACTGACAAATTTGACACCTGGAGCATCTTTTTAGCAGGGTATTCAGTGCCCTGTACATGTATTACAGTAACGGCAGATTTTTCATTTTTTTTATGTAACGGGGATATTAACGAAACGTCATTAGCAATACTTATTCAGTATGAGATGTGAATTTTTCATGGCGGTTAGTGTTATGATAACAGTCTTCAAGTATGTAACGTCGTGTAGTTCGTTCGGTAGGTGGCGAAATATAAGAGAAACCTTCTGTGTGTTATCTCCAGGAAACAATGGAGAAACAGTTGGGGTCAGCCAGAAGATGGAGGTTGCTTATTCCTCCGAAACATTGGTACCTATCTGCCAAACTACACGGCGTCATGTCACAGTACCCTGCACTCTTAGATGTCTTGTAGGCTAGTTTGTGTGGTTTGCATATTTGCTAATGATCTTTTGTAAATTTTCAGTGAGAATAGAAGTGCACTGAATTAGATATCTTGGGTGGAATTCCTTGAAATGAAACGGCTGTACCAAAACAAACGTTCATAGTTGTGGACAACATAGGAGATCTGATCATAACTGTTTTAGTTGCATATAACCAACCATAATAAACCAGGTTGTTATTAAATCTGATTCACTTATTATTCTCAATAGTTACCCTTGTGTATATATCTTGAAGGCACATGAAGTGTGTGGATGTTAATCTCCCAACATTTTGAATCTTGGGATTAGTTTGCCTTTGCTCCCAACCATAATGTTACAATGCTGCTTCCAGAACTCCCTGAATAGACATGACAAATGGAACGTTACTTATCTATACTCTGGCACCTGTTTTGGCTTCAGTTAGTGATGGTGGATTGTCCACCTCCTTGGCTGAAATATCTATCATAACTTGGTGGCATATACTGTAATGTTTGCTATGCATTTGTTTTTGTGTAAATTGACAAAGCAGTGAGGTGGGCTAGACAGTAAGTACAGTGGTTAGCCACAGCCTGGAGAGCCAGGATTTCATGTATGGTAGACACACACTTTTTTATTGGCTATCACATAAAAGCTAGATCTGGGGTCCTCCAGCCTCATATCTAATGGGTACCAGAGACATGGAAGTCAGGGTTAAAGCAACCAGAGCATGAAGCTAACTACTCATTGTCATTTAGTGCTGAAATTAAGAATGTATAGAACTGTACTTATTCTTCACATAGTGCTGTTGAATTTCTGAAGTACCGTTGTGGACGTTAATGAAGGCTTTTCTTATTTGAGTAGTAAAATTTCTTAAAACAGGAAAATCCCAAATGAAATTAGAGTGTCCATCAGACCATTAAATGCATTTAGTATTTTAATATGTGAGAAGAGATGGAAGCTGTTTTACAGAGTACATAATGTATTGCTAGTATATTTTGATTCTGTGTCTTAGAAACTTTATGTCCAGGAAATGCAAGCATGCCACAAGCAGCAGAGATTAAGTTTCTACAGTATATAGGCATATTATTTGTGTTAATGGTAAATATGTTATAGAATTATAGCTTATTGAATGGTAATGTGAGTAGCTGAGAGTATGTAGCATCAGACTAGGATGATTAGTGAAGAATGAATTGGAAATAATGTGGAAGTGCCATATACATGCACTTGTTCTTACTACACACATATTGCAGTGCTTTTTTTAATCATGGTCCTGAAATCTGCAGCTGTCATGGGATATCCTGACAGTTGCTACTCTCTGTGTGATGCAACTGCTGTGCCCAGTGAGATGATCAAAGAAGGTCCTGAGTTAGACATTCCAAGAATAAAAAATTTAGTAAGAATGATTATTTGATGTAGAATAAACCATATAGGATACAAAGTATACAAAACTGGTATGATACAACAATACTGTATTTAATATAATCTGTTTGTAACTTGAAGTACTAGGTTGGCAATTAGCTGGTGTAATTAAGAAAAATCACAAGAACTATAGTCAGGATAGTTGGTGTGTGGGATGAGATTCAGCTCAGGTATGTATTTTTGAGACCATCACATTATATATAATTTTCTCTCTTACTGTTAGTCAGTTTCCTCTTACTCCATTTTCAGTATAGGGCCTCAAAAGCAGTGCCAGTGGACTCTGTTTCCAGCTAGTGCATTGACCTCTGTGCAGGTCTTCCACACTGTTCTAGCTTCCTCTATCATTTGTCTCCAGCTCCTTCTGGATCTTCATCCTTTGTATTGTCCTTGGTGGGGGTTCCAACTGAAAGCTGTCTCTTACAGCATTTCATTTGTGGTTACTAGAACATGCATTAAGTGCCTTGATTGTAACTTTTTTTTTAAACAGCATAATAAAGAATGCCTATGCTGTACAAGTCTAAATGTAAGAAGTATGAAATTGTTTTGTCATTTGGAAGTCAGTCTATCCCATAATATTTTTGCATCCACTGCCATTCTTAGCAAAATGCAAAATTTGTTTTAGTGTGCTGTGTTTTTGACTGGGGTAAAAGTTTAAGGCATTTTGGCACATCTGATTGCATTACAACAGCACACAATTTTCTTTGCATATCATTCAGTATACAATATGTCAGAAAATGTTTTACAGCTGAAAGCTGCAGGTCTAAGTGAGAACTGTATTTTAAGTCAAGTTCCAATGTTTGTAGTAACTGTTTTCACCATCATCATCATCATCATATTTTTAAATAAACAGAAATGAAATTGTTCAGTTTGAGTTTGTTATGAAATAAAGGTGTATAGCAAGAAAAAGTAAATTCTCCACACTAATGTAATTTATAGACTCTTTATCATATTTTGTTGAAATCTGTTGAATCGTGTCAGGGTTGAAATACAAGCATACACAACCTGCCCATGATTTCTCATTTTAAGCAGACAAAGGAACAGTGTGAAAGGAAATTCATGTGATTGCTAAACATTTCTTCAAACCTGAGATGCTCAACACCCCTTTCCTTTTGGATCCTCCAACTGAAATTGGATGATTTGAGGTCACTTCTTTGTCAGTGGCAGGAATTCCTGTCTTTAGTATTAGATTCAGACTGGATCTGGGACCCACCCACCTTTTTATCTGAAGTATACTGTACAGACAATTATTTCTGTAACGTATAAGAGCCCGGAGGGTAACACTGATCAGTCACTTCCATTTCGTGTCTGGGTTAAGAATGTGTGAACCTTTATTTCAGTTCTCTCTGCATGCCTTCATTAGCCACAGGGGTAGCAACTGAAGTATCCTTATATGCCTTTTGATTTCATGGACCCAAATATCAAGCAGTGACATGTTCAGGTATCACAGCATGTCTAAGTAGACTGTTGACTAAGGTTAAAATTCATGAGAGATGGCCTTGGGAAGGACTCATAGATTAGTAGAATGTAAATGGTGAAAAGGGTTTTTGGTCTTGTATAGGTTATGTGCTTCAGGTAAATTTTTCACTTCAGTGAGCCAGACTTGTAACATGTGGTTTGATTCAACTCTAATGTACATTACAGAGCAAATTGAAATTATCAGACCAGTAAAATTTTTACCCATATACAAGTACAAACAAGTTCTGACTCTTTAGTAAATCCTTGGAAAACCTGAATATATAAAATGCCAACAGTATGCAAGATTTGAGATTCCCACAGTGGTCCTGATGAAGATTCTGTTTCCCTGGGCTATGCCTTGTCTGAAGTTGGAGGCAGCACAGTCCTCTGAATTGGTGGTGCCTGTGTTCCAGTTACCATGATGTTGCATCCCAGAAGGTTGGGATCTGTGACAGTAATTTCTGTATTGAGTGTGCAAGACATCATTTCAGTGAAACAATCTTTTGGATTTTGGGTCAGAATATCTAGAGGTGGGGGGGCAGAGTTGAGTACAGCTGTTCTGCCTGACTGCATTCACATGAAAATTTTCCTGTACACATCTCTTTTAGTAGGAACTGAATGTGTATAGATTGTCATATTTGTCTCTTAGCTGTCTTATCAATGAACTGGAATAAATCTGATACAGTATAACTTGGATTAACTTGTCTTGTTCAATCAAGATGGTTCTCATATGCCATAGATATGAAGTGACAGTTCTGATACATGGAAATTTTTTTATGGAGATAGAGGAAATAATGTAACAGATGTTCTGTACTGTGCTTTGTGGGGTACATCCCAGAAAGATAATTTCTGTTAGAGATGGAAAAAAAATTGGAATGCAGTCATAAATACTGCATATTATGAGCTGTGAAAAATCTATATTTTTTAAATCCAGCAGTGCCTGTGATAAAAGGGAACTCTATCTGAAACAGGTGATGTTCAGGTCTTTTGGACTTGCCTGATAAAAAGTTTCACTGAATTATAGTATCTTATATGAATTACACCAGGGGTCATCATTTCACAAGCCACAGTCCATTTTTTTATTGTGAAGCCTTTCTTCAGGACTCTGTCAGTGAATAAAGCACTAAATAAATATATGATGCATTTCCTATGGAGAGATGTTTAGTTTTTTGTAAAGTAATGGCATTTAAAAATTCTGACATTGACAACACAACAACAGGTGTCAGAACTTCTGTGAGCTGCCATTGGGTGCACATAATCAATCAGCTTCTCACTGTTGCTATAGCCAGCCACATTTTGTTTAATTGACTGCTCACTTCAAAGTGCTGTTCCTTGAAGTGGTGGTTGTCACTGAGTGGTAGACTTGAGATATTACAATACCATTTCAGTTGTCTTTTTAACTTTGGTAATAGATAAGAACAAGAGGAGAGTTTATATTACAAACATTGGTTGTTTGATGGAGAGCAGAATAAATTACATTGTTTCATGTTACCTAATTGAGGAATGACAGTGTTCTTGTGTTTGAATTGTCACCACACTGTTACAGTAATAAAAGGTGCACACATTAAATGGTATTGTGATGCTAAGCACAAATCAACCTTGTGTTAAAATTTCATACTATCACCTCAGAATATGAGTTGTTTCTTGGTGGAACATTACTTTCACTTTCTTACATACTTCTTGGGTCTTTGCGACACACATGAAGCCTTCTTTAACAAATGCATAAGTGAAGCAGCAGCTTCCTTTTGTTAAAGTGAAAGCAATGCTGTTAATACACCATGACATCTTCGATTGTTGGTTACATCCAGAATGAGAAATCAACAACTCCTGGCAGCACAAAACTTTGCCTATTTGAAGAATGCTTTCATGTTTGCTGAATGTTGCGCCTGGACAGAGGACAAATTAAGTGATTTGTGATACAGTGCTGCTTTGAAATTTTGTGCATTTTTAACAAAAAAGTGAATTGAGCATGAAGAAAAACATATTGCCTTTGAAGAACACTGCTCAAGGAAGGGACTTTTATGATGTTTTCACATCTGTAAATGCTTCTGAATAGGGTATGAAAAAATAGTATTAATAGCACTTGGTGGTTTTGGAGTGGTTGCTTCCACCAGAGGTTTAGTTCACCAACTCGTAAAAAGCTATCAATATTTGAAAAGTTACCACCACCTTATACGTCAGAATGTTGTGTGCTGGAATGGGATACTACACTTTATTATTCAGAAGACAGTGTGGAAAATTTCTTGTAATTATGTTTGGGTAAAATCCTTTTTCACTGCCATCAGTGCAAAGAATTTATTCTAAAGTGGTCAGTGCTCAGTGTGAAGAATTGTTGCATCATAATAACTAACAGTGGCTGAGTGAAGGCTGCATATTATAACAGTTTTGCACAATTTTGAGAGAAATGAAATTATTTCTTGTTAAATCTGGTCACACTTCTGAAAAGATCCTCTCTTTTTCTTGGTGATATTTTTAGGCAGTTCAGTGATCAGAATAGGAAATTGTAAGGTAAATATGAGTTAATAACAATTGTTTTCAGAAGTAGTAGATTTCTGTGCTAGTCCTAAACGTCCTGATTTGATGGCATTGCATGGAAACAACAAGTAAATGGACAACTGAAATTTTTTTAACCTTGTGCTACAGCATACAGCTGCATTTGAAAAAAGATTTTTTTACTTTCTTGACATCCAACATATTGTGCCATTGTTAATGCGTTGTCTTTGTACCTGAATTGGACATGGAGCAGAGATAGATCAATTATATTTAGTAGAAGTCTCTATCACAAGTGCAGTTCAGATGAAGCTAACTGGTTTTCTGGAAAGTTTCTCCTTAAAACAAGAATTCAGTAAAATTTAATGTGAATTTCAAAATGGGCAGGTCTGGACAGTATTTGTAAGTGAAGATAAATACCCTGAGCTAAGGAAAAACATGAACTCTGTTCAGGTCAAAATACACTTCCACATCTCTCTTGTCAGATGCTTTGCTTATTTACCTCATTTCCACAGTTTTAGGGCATGGAAAGGGGAACTGAACTGTACCTCTGCCATATTTCCACTATATACAAAAACTGGCAGCCAACTCATCACTAGTTTCGAGAGAATAAGTTGTAGATTAATAAAATCCACGTAATATACGATGTTTAAGAACCAAACAATCGAGAAATTGTGCACCTGTTGGTCCCACTATCCTCTGAGGACCTTGGCCACTTGTATGACAAATGCCCATGCTTCTCTGTAATTTGATGTTTGGTTTCCTGGCTTTAGTTCTAGGGACAGGAAAGGCCAGTGCCGTTAGTGGTACTGAGCAGTTAGCCGTGTCGTATGTGCAAGATCAGGAGATCGAAAGGGGGTTACAAAGCGATAGTGAGATTCACGGGAGATGAAAGTCTGTGAGAAAACGCCTTGATGAAGTGGAGAAAACGACCTGAGTGTGGATAAAATCAAGAGTAGAAAGATAAGGAAACGAACAGCCTACGCAGGATAATTACTGCTCCGAGTGGCAGTCGTTCAGTGGCCTTAAAAGGGCCATGGTGCTCGATGTAGCTTAACATCGGAGGGAGGCGTCCTCCCTTCCTTCAGGGGTGAATCGGAGGTTTCCATGACTCGCTTAAGACATTATCAGAATTTAGTAGAGAGAATTTTGATGGTCTTGAGTGAGATTCACTGCTGTCTGGGCACGACATTAAACGTGTTGGCCTCCGCCTCAAGCCTAGAAAAATTTCGATTTTTTTTTTTGGGCTCTTTGAAGTACGACGGACCTCGGATTGAAGCCTCCAGCTGTGCACAGCATTCTGTGTGAGTGTGGTCAAGTCTGCATTCTGCATACCAGTCGGTCCACTGAGACCAGTGTCGAGGAGGATCACGGGGATCTCCATTGCTCGGACAGCCGGGCATTTCCGGACCCTGTTGAAAAATACAGGTTGGAAGCGGTCTTAGAGCCTTGCGTCCTGTTTAATTGCACCAGGAATACAAAGGAAGAAGCCGGTAAAGAGTCGCGCTGTTTCACGTTTCTAGCTTCGGGATATCGAATGTCGACGAATTAAGTTACACTGCTGGATTTAAATAACGATCTACCTAGCTTAGGTTGACTTCTAAATCAAAGACAGAGGCTGTGGAAACTGTGGCACGAAATCGGGAGTCCATCGTGGAAAACGGCTGTTAATTAGGTTACGGAATCATTAGGCGAGTGGCTTGGACAACAATATCTAAATGGAGGGGAAAAATAGGAAGCTGCGAGGCCACACCTCAGGCTGTCTGCGGGCATGTTGCGAAATCGGTCATGAAAAGGGATGGATATAGTACATCAACTGACATTTGTGATCCCTTGGGACCTAACCTCATCCGCTTCATAAAGCAAACGCAGTAGCTGTCTCCTTAGATAACCAGTTCGGAACTCTTGAGCTTTTTGAGTAAAATCATGACCGGCGGGTGGAGACTTGATTTCAGCCTCTGCTCGAAACTGTAGGTTGAAAGTTTAATATCGAAGCAAGAGACTAATGTTTCGGACACTTTTCAAAACGAACTTCGCTACATTTGACTCATGTATGTGCCCACTGCCCTAGGTTTTTGCATTTTTATAAAGTGTTGAAAGGATTCATGAGTGATAAAGGTAAAGTGATACAGTTACAGGCCCGGTGTGGCCCAGAGGGTGGGTAGAGGTATAGCTCTACTCTCCCATGACCGCTGCACTAAAAGGGGGTGAGTGGTCAGCAGCACGCCCCGGCCGTACTTTACCCCCCGGGAAAGACCCGGTACCCATTTAACAGGGGATTCAAGAGTGATATCCTCCCTAAATCCCAGTCAGGTCCACACTTCCCGCCACAGTTTACTCCCGATTAGCCTCTTTTCCACTAGAGACAAACTGAGAAATTTTTCTAATAACTTTCAGTAGGCACATTGATGATTCCAGTTTCCTATCCAAAAATTTAAAGATCAATATATAACAATAATTTTGCCTGTTGTTTTGTATGGTTGTGAAACTTGGTCGCTGACATTGCGGGAGAAAAGGAAGCTGAGGATGTTTGAGAACATGGTGTTGAGGAGAATATTTGGACCGAGGAGGGACGATATAACGGGGGAATGGAGGCGATTGCATAACGAGGAATTAAATGATTTGTACTCTTCACCCAATATTGTGCGGGTGATAAAATCGAGAAGAATGAGATGGGCTGGGCATGTGGCGCGTATGGGTGAGGGGAGGGGGTGTATAGGGTCTTGGTGGGGAAACCGGAGGGAAGGAGACCACTGGGGAGACCTAGGCGTAGATGGGTGGATAATATTAGGATGGATCTCCAG
>Ga0123354_10003147_pt1 | contig 22594 bp, 10 predicted proteins | sample TergutLab28metaG_2_FD_97872 | JGI IMG/M metagenome (GOLD analysis project Ga0123354, IMG submission 97872) | Labiotermes labralis P4 segment gut microbial communities from Petit-Saut dam, French Guiana - Lab288 P4 | ecosystem: Host-associated > Arthropoda: Insects > Digestive system > Gut ... | reverse complement strand
ACCCATACGTGCCACATGCCCAGCCCATCTCATTTTTCTCGATTTTATCACCCGCACAATATTGGGTGAGGAGTACAAATCATTTAGCTCCTCGTTATGCAGTCTCCTCCATTCCCCCGTTACTTCGTCCCTCCTAGGTCCAAATATTCTCCTCAGCACCATGTCCTCAAACACTCTCAGCTTTCTTTCCTCCCGCAATGTCAGCAACCAAGTTTCGCACTCATACAAAACAGCAGGCAAAATTATAGTTCTATATATCTTGATCTTTAAATTTTTGTATAGTAACCTGGAAGACAAAAGGTTTTTGAGACTGCTGATGCTGGACAGTAAATCTGTCCGAAACATGTAGAGTTCTTTACCAAAATAAAGTTGAGAAATAGTGCATTTTGTTGGCTGTTATTATAAGCATATATATATATAACGATTCACGGTCCTCTGAATGTCAAATTATATAAACTACTTTGAACAAAATTAATCCACCGCACACTGTTTCTCTCTTTTCATCAAAACCCAAAGCACCATTCGTGTTCCCGTCTCGTAACTTCTCCTCATCATACGTAACGACGTTCTGGTCACGCGTGGTCCTGTTCACTGAATATGTCGCAAATGTTCAGCGCGTCACGTTGGGTGCCATTTGTCACATTTAAGATTGTTAGCATATCTGTACTGTATTGGAAGAGCGATTTGTATCAGGTTTGATGTATTCACGGCTGTGGGGGCTGATATTGTGGTAATCTGCCAAGAAGACGGAGGCACTTTTCTCCACCGAAACCTTGCTCCCCACCATCTACCCGACCGCAAGATATCCTTGTAAACCAGAAGACCACAATGTAAGAAGGATTAACTTTGCCAAAGATTTTTTGCTAGGAATTGTCAAGGATATTTTAGTCTGAGACCCTGCCATTGTCAGGTATGAAGACAATCGAGACACGGAAGTTTATGCCGCACGGTTGGATTCGTTTGAAATTTAAGTGCCGAAAGTTTGTAAATGATGTAATATTTTTTAGCACTTTGGTCCATCAGTATTGCTAACAACTGATTATTAGTGTTTCTTTGCTGGATTTCTGTACTTGTACGCCACTTTATGCAGCGAAGCGATTCAGCATCCTTAAATAATACAAAGAAAATTGGCTAGATTACATTTTAATTGCGTTTAGCCATCGGCGTTACTAACGTATAAGTTTAAAATTCCCTTGATACCTGCTTCAATTTCACAACCATTTGTGTGAGCATATTAAAATTATATATAGTTAACCTCTGCTAGACATTTCCGAACAAATTAGATTTTGAGCCACTTCGATGTATCAGTGTTCAACTTACATAGTCTTTGATCTTTCCTGGCATTTCCTCCTGTAGGGTACAATTTTAACGATCAATAATGTTTCCCTGTTCAAAATATAGTTAAAATTCTGTTCTTTGACATAGACAGTGTACGCTTTATGTACGGTCTCAGAGCTGAAAACCGACTGTTGAGGCATTGCGGAGGTAACTGGTGGAAGCCGGTTGTGCTTTGTAAATATTTCCAGCCCCCCCCCCTTTTTTTTTGTGGCTCAACACCCGAACTCGGTCCCAGGCCGCCCAATTTTTGATGTTTCGAAATCATAGGGATTCCTCTGAACGAGGGATCGTCCATTCGCAGACAACACACAAATTTTACAAGCGATAGACTTCCATGCCCTCGGCGGAATTCGAACCCGCAATTCCAGCAAGCAGACCAACGCGATAGACCGCGCGGCCACCGCGATCATTTAGCTGTTAGGTCAGGGCAATGAATACCGACCTAATGGAATGTCCTTGTAGTATTTAATATTTATTTTCATTCGGATATTTGGTTCCTGCACATCTCCTTCGTGATTTTGCTCTGTAACTATTTTACTTCCCTAAACACCCTTTTGAATCCGGTTAATTATCCTCCAGTTGTATTCCATATGGCTAAGTGTCTTTAATTACACCAAGAATCAGACACTTCTATGAAAATAATAAGTCAACACGCTGGGAAAACCCATCAATATATGAATGTTATGTACTGGGGATCACCTAGTGTAGGGCACTTCACTGCTGTCTTAAAAATTCTACTCGCCAGACATTTCGGCACAAGATACCACCACGCCTACCCACACCGTTTTGTTACTGCGCCTCTGCCTATTTGCCGGCGCATAAATCAGGACAAACTGAAACCATTAACTCTTAAATTATGCGTATATAAATATACAATGATGTATCAGTCAAACACAAACGCTGTGGGATCCCAAACGCTTTAGCGTTTGGGATCCCACAGCGCATTTTAAACATTGATAAGCAAGGATCTGTATTCTTAGAAGGGCCTGAAGATGATTGTATAAGAATCGAAACATGTTGCCCTAATACAATAATAAACATAATAAAGTTCTGTTGTATTTGACTGATACATCATTGTATATTTGTATATGTGTTGAACACTTCGGGATGGCAAACATTAAAAAAATTAAATTATGCAATTTGTATTAAAGATTTTTTATTCTTTAAATTTACTCGTCGACACTTACAGGCGATCGAAGGAGAATGAGCGGAAGGAAAATATAATCAGATGGATTTAATGATTCTGGTTTTCATGACTTGTCACGACGGAGCAGCCATATGTGTCTCTTGAAGTCTGCCTATGAATAATATGTTTCAATGTATTTAATTAATAATATTGTAGTGATTATGTACTGCACAGTATTCCTTTGGTCGTTTTTCATTTTGGAATAATATTGTAATGCGATATTATGAACTATACTGTATGTTGCATGTAATTCGATTGATAGCAGAACCCCACAGTTCTGTATTATAGGGCTCTGCTATCGGATCGATTAATCGTAATGTAAATATTTACTATAATTTTTGAGCTAAAGATATAAAATAATTTGTTTCCCGAACGTTTTCAGTTAACTCGTATAAAAGCGAAACTATGAAATCAGTATTAAAATAAGATGAAATATGTACATCGTCAAACACAATTATTTTATATTTTATTGATTTAAATAGTGGTGATAAGTTTCTGCCTATGCATACCATCATTAGGCCAAAATATTTATAAAAACCTAAATGCCGGTGTATACGTCGATGGCCTATGCAGGCCATCGACATATACACAAAGAGAGTGACTATACCAGAGGTTGTGTTAATACAATTGTCCTCCTGAAGATGAGCACGATAGTGCTTGAAACATGTAGAGGAATGTAATAAATGTATTAAAATAAAGAATTTGAGCATCAAGTTGTTAAAAAAAAAGACAAAATAATTGTGTTTTACGAAGTATATATTTTGTCTAATTTTAATATTATACTTACCACAACGGGATGTCCTCTACCAAAATTATGAAATCAATACTAATATATATACTGTGTCTCTCTCTCTTTTGGTTACGTACAGTATGCCTACAAACTACAGAGTAACACGTGAAATGCAGCAACTTTGGTTTCAAGTAAAGACTGCAAGAAACACGTGAATAAATGTTCTGCTGTTTTATTGTGTGTCGTATTTCAAGTTTCTTTCGCAATGAAAATCGACCTTAATGTACCTCATGTAGATACTCTGTGTGAAGATACTGCCTGCTTTTGTCTAGCACAAAACACTACTCATTTTCTCTCTACACTCTCTTTCTGTGCTTTATTGTCTTAGTCATCAACAAATCTTTGTTCTTAGAGTTTGTTATTTTTTTATCATTAACACATTTTATTATTAGTGTGTTTGTTGTGGTAGAAGTTTTTTCTTGTTAGTAATGTTTTATATTTTATGTTATCTTATAGGGGCTTCGGATTTATCACCTTCGCCGACCCGGCTAGCGTAGATAAGGTTTTAGCACAAGGGTCGCACGAGCTAGACGGTAAAAAGGTACCGTAGACATTTCTTAATTCCATAGTCCTGTAAAATAAATTTCTAAATGAGTCCAAGAAAACATGCATTATTAATTTGAAAACAACTTCACGTATAATATCTGACAACTTAATGCTGACGGTATTATGTCTCAGTTAATTAAAATGAAGCTTTGCTGTCACATTTCTAAAATAATGTTTTCGAAGACGGGGGACGCCACTGTCCATGCAGGAGGTAAGTCACTGTATCCTAGATTGCTGCCAGTCTGCGAATGGGTTTTGCTTCGTTCACGAAGCAAATGCACTGTCTACATGTCTCCCTTTCCTGCATCCACGAAGAAGTGAACGCAATCTGTCCTTCAAGGATCAGTATTAATTATCCTTGGAAATCCCCTTGAGGCAGTCCCATGTTCCTTAAGAATACGCATATTTTCCATCTATTCAGGAAAAGACTTTTCTTATTACAGTTACTTCCTCATACTTAATTGCTGTGCTTTATTGTTAGTCTTTTTACATGTTCAGTCTTCATTTTTCGTACACAGCCTTCTTCAAATTACTTTGACAAAATTATATCTCGTAGTCACAACTCCTAGTCTTGGATTTTAGTGGCTGTTAAGCAGTACCTCCCCTTGGAAGCATAGCATTCGCTTAATGGCTAATCTAGACACATAAAAACACTAGACTGTCAGTACGCAGGCTGTTCCAATATTATTGAGGCCAATGTTCATCGGATTTATACCTTACATTCAGCTTATTTCGAGTAACCAAAAATGTCTTACTCCTTGTTGGTTGACATAGGCCCACCGATGTGTATTGTGGTACTCTCAGAAACGATCTGAGTTTCATAATATTCAAATCAAATTAATTTCAGATTTGAGTCGTAGTACTGGGGAAAATTTTAGTACATTTGGAATTATCGCTGTGAGGGCGTCAGAAAAATGATCACGGCTCCAAGTAGGCGTCGCCGGTAATGATTGGCAGTGCAGGTAGAATATACCGTATTTTACCGTGTATGCCAGCGAGGAACTTTTTTGTAAGATTCGTCATCGTGCTGTAAGTATATTACAGGCGTAGGCGGTTTCAATGTAATGTCCTTAAATCTTTAGGACTCCAGTTCATAAATAGGATACCATTGACGGCGGACTGATATGTAGTTTAATGCGAGGAAGTGCCATCGCATCCATATAAGTAATCAGTGTATACAGTTATTGTATGCATACTTTTACAAGCAATCATGAAAAGCTGTAATACATACCACGTCTGTTTAGTTTCTATATATATAGCCTAGTTCTAGATCCGTAGTCAAAAACCCCAATTTGCACGTAGTGCTGTACGTTTTGCGTGCAGATCAGGTATTATGGTAGGATAGTTTTCCCTACTTTAGCACGGCTTTCCTTCATAAATGTGTTATATGAGAAATATACTCTTCGAAAATTTTGGTTTTGTGAGTCATGGTTCCTTGTGTTGTGGTAGATTTTTACCGATGTTTTGGAGAAGTCTGTCTAAGAAACAACACGGCGTCATTCGCAGGATTGTAATCGTCATATTCCGCGGCGTGAGAACTTCCAGTCTCACAAATGTTATGTTTATTACATCAACACCGCTTATATAGACCTGACAAATACCTGACAGCTGATATACAGTATATATACACACACACACATAGTACTGGCAGGGTACCCTGCCGTGTTTGCAACTTAGCTACTCGGTCAGATAATGTTGGAACATGCCTGATCCTGGTGACTTATCTTCATATATGGTTTCCATTTTACGGGTGAAGCCATCCGCATCTTTAGTGTTTTGTACATATTAGATTGTGTTCAGTTCTTATAGATTTCTAACAAACTAGTTCGTTCTAGTTCTCTCATAATTTCTAAATTTTTTTTTTTGGTGTGGTGATGCTGGATTTAACTGTCTATAGTTGTACACAAATTAATAATATGCATTCTTAGACTGATAAGCCAGTGTGGACTGTATTAGAAGTCATTAGGATTAGAATACTTTACAATCATTAGTGTCTAAGTTAATGTAACTTTTACGCATTTTACTGGTGTTTAGCCAGGGTAAGTGGACTGGTTAACGTTTATAATTTACTGCTACTGACAGTGTTTCTATATTGTTCTTAACTTACATAATTAAACATATGTGTACACTGTTGTTTATTACTGCTTAAGTATTGTTTTGGTGATGGAGATATGCAGTGATTCGTAACCCATAGACGTAGAACTAATTGGTGCAGAATTTGGAACAAAGAGTGTTCAAGGGGTGCACCTGGTGTTCATTTGGTTTGGAAAGAAGCGTGATATTTTGCGGATATTTTAGTGACATCTCTTTGAAACCAACCCTAGGAAGGTCAACATAGGGACGATCATTTTAAAACCAGTCTCGAAGCTATAAAGCGTGATAATTTGAATCGGTTCTTGTTCGATGTATATGCTGATGTAGAGAATACAGCAAATGCCAACACAATTGTGGAGAAAAATGGTCACTGGGCATTTAGGCCATGGGGGGAAGACACGGCACTTATTGGGACAGATCGAAGTGAAACTTGGTGTATGAATATCCGGTTGATGTGTTTCCGTTTGAGTGGTGCCACATGCAGATGGTACTGCACCGTACTCTAATTGTGACGTTTTGCTGACCGTGCATCTCAGTATATTTATCTAAGTATTTAACAAACTTGATGCACAAAATTTGTTTCACAATAAGTTTTATTTCATGCTTCTACATGTTTCGAGCACATGTGCTTATCATCAGGAGGTCAAAATAAAACTTATTGTGAAACAAATTTTGTGCATCAAGTTGGTTAAATACTGAGATAAATGTGCTCTAATTGGTCAAGTGATAGTCCGAGAAGTGGTTATGTAATGCTAAAGCGAAGCTGAGGTAGAATTGCTCCTAATATGTGTATTTGCTAGGGTTAGGTTGCGTACTTGGATGTAGTCTAATTCCCGTTTGCTGTTTAAGAGCCCGTACATTTTAGCCCGGGATGTCCAGCCTTTTTCCGCAAACGGCCAGGGCCGTTAGTATTTGTTGGCTCGCGGACCGCACGCCTCACACGGAACCTCCCAAGTTTCTGCGCTCTCTTTAAACATGTATACGTGATGTCAGGCGTCCTCCGCGGTGCACATTAGATCTGCACTCTTTTGGGATTTTACGCAGCGTAGAATGGTAGTTTCTAACTGTCGTTTCGGGATAAGGTGTCGGTCCCTTCTTCAAGGATCTTGGACTGCTTGATTTATGAAGAGGTACGGAAAGGTTGTCTGGAAACGTTATTTCTCTGATGACTAGAACAACGACAGGTAGGCGAGACGTGTAGTATGCATGGAGGGCATGATACGTATGGAATTTTGGTCGGAGAAGCTCAAAGAAGAAACCGTCTGGGGGACATAAGTTGCGGTGGGACCAAATTCATTTAATTACACACACCAACACATGCACATATATATACATTATTTAAGAAATCTAGAATTTACATTAATACACACTTAAAACGGTCCTACATTTTTCGATCACACGCTCCCAGAGGATGATCGTGTGATCGAAACATGTAGGAACGTTTTAAGTGTTTAATGTAAATTTTAGACTTCTTAAATTATATATATATATGTGTGTGTGTGTGTGTGTGTGTGCATGAGTTGGTGTGTGTAATTAAATAAACTACAGAATGCACCGTGCAACGATAAAATTGGCAAATTCATACTAGACATATTGTGAAGATGTGGCATGGACGGGGGTGGCTCAGGCTCCAATACGATCGAGTGAACTTAAGATTTGAGCCATTTTTTATAGGTCTAATTAACAGGACATATTTAATAACTGCAAACTCACTGATTTTATTGTTGCAGCTGTGTTTATTGCCTTATGTGTCAGTCACACTTATAGGGGTATTGTGAACATTCTTTCACTTACTCATACTCGCTACATGTTTCGATAAGCTCCCACCATTCTCAGGTGAAATGTCTATTGTCTTATGGTATGATGTATTTCTTATCTGCAGTTGGGTTGACACCCGGTGGCAGTATTACAGTACACATTTACACACAAACAATACATAGAACAACACAATGAAACAGAATAGCCAGAACAGAACATACATAACAGTAGGAATACGTAACCTAATAAAAGAATACATAACATAAAGCGGAATGCATAATATAACAACAAGAATACATAATTTACAAAATTAAACAGAAACATACAAAACATTCATCCATATATAAAGTGATATAAAAATAGAATCAGAAGAATATGCAAAAAATGTGATAAACGAAACAGCCATATAAACAGCGAACTTTATTTGATCTATATATCTTGTAATAATGATAAGACACCTTTTAATCAGCACACTAACTAATGCACTTACATAAAATTATTTACATTAAAACATTTAAAATCTCTCCAACATGTTTCGATCCTAAGATCATCTTCAGGGAGCTACACTGTTCCTTGCTAAAGTCACATTTTTAAAAACACTCACTGATTAATTATCTTATATTAACTTGGTGCTGTGGCAGCATGTCGTATTGTGTAAGTCGTACGCTGCTGAGAGTGCGCCTGACTATGCGCGAGTGTCGTGTGTTATGCTGCGTGAGATGATCTTAGGATCGAAACATGTTGGAGCGATTTTAAATATTTTAATGTAAAAAATTTTACGTATGTGCGTTAGTTGGTGTGCTAATTAAATGACTGTACGAAATGTACGGTGCGACGATAAAGATAGACACGTTTTTTCTATCAAAGACCAAAACGATACACTTTTCCTTCTCAGTTCACTCCAATAATCTTTTCTCTACATACCTCGAACAGAGGAACCATTCCTCACGAAATGCTTTAAATACAGTAGTGACTGCAGTTGTACTTAAAATAGCTATATGTATATACATATACCCTGTATATTATTCAGCTATTCCGTTGTAATCAAATTCATCACAGTGTTGCCTCATTTGGCTTCCTTCCGTCACGTTCCGTAGTTGCCATTACAGTTCTTCGTAATTGTGCCGGTTGATAGTGACTGCAGTAAAATGCATTAGAATAGTTCATGATAAGAAGATAGGTGTTTCGCCTGAGGTTTGCACGATCGTGCCGAAACATGTAGTACGAGCTACTGAAAGGGTTTGCGCAGCAACCGTAATGTTTCATTGGCGCCTATAGTAGCAATGGTAATGAAATTATACAAACACAACATGACGCTAAAATGTACTGTACGGTAACAGGGAGTTGAATACTGCTTTTTTTTCTGTGGGCCAATAATGCATATCGGGCCTGTGCTGTCTCATTGTTGAGGTATCTAGATCACACACAATTACACACACACACACACACATACGCACCCGCAAGGACACCTCTTAACGAGTGATCAATTCGTCGCAGAGGCTTTGCCTACACAACACACAACAAGCGCTAGAGAAGAACGTCCATGCCCTCTGCGGGTTTTGAACCCGCGCTTCCAGCAATCAAGCGGCCGAAAACCTACGCCTTATACCGCACAGCCCACCTGGATCTCCGGAATACTGCTGACATGCATAAGTTATATTGTTTAAAATGTAATTAGTGGTACGGATTAATACTGCATACACAAATGAATTATTGTGTTGAAGCTAATTAGTAATACGGATAGAGGACTCCACACGTGTGTTTTAAAGGCGGTTTCACAGTACAAATATTTATTGAATACATGCATGCAATGTATTGTTCAAACTAATTAATATTACAGACCTATACTGCGTACATCTAAGAGTGTTGAAAGGTATGCAGCATGCAGGTACCGCGTCTAATGTAGCCAGTGTCATATTTCAGTAAATATGTTTGTGCTGCTGAACATTTTAACTTCATTCAGGCCGTATATATGAGTTAGTAAATTGAATGGCTACAACCTACGCGGTCAGACTTCGATACTGTGCTGGGGTACAAATTCTTTCTTCACCTCCGTGGTTTCCTATTCTGGAGCCCACCCAGCCTCCTGACGACTTACTACAGGCATATTTGATGTGTATTGAACCGTGCATCATCTTGATAACTGCAGAATAAAATCCAACTAGATGCCACTTATTACTTTATTATTCTTATGTTAGGCTCAACATGTTTCGGGCACCATTGTGCCCATCATCAGGAGCTCATGACGATAGCGTTGGTTACCACATAGGCCGTCTGGTTCTCGAGTTGCTGCTGGTTGGAAGTTAAGTGCAGGCAGGATGGATGAGTGTCCGGACCGAAGGCTGTAACAGCCTTCGGTCCGGAGTTCCTGATGATGGACATAATGGTGCCCGAAATATGTTGAGCCTGACATAAGAATAATAAAGTAATAATTGGCATCTAGTTGGATTTTATTCTTCAGTTACTACAGGCATCTCTTTACTTGGGGGTAAAATCGGATCGTGAAGTTGACCCACCACCTTCATATTATATTCGGTGTAACAGTTGTCGGGCTGTACCTCCACTTCGCCGTATTTGCGACCACCGCTGTTCCACTGTGTCACATCCTCAGCACAAGCCCTCAGTTTTCATCTTAGTTCACCCCTGACACGGCAGACTAGCTTCCTAACTTTTCTTTCTGCAGACCTCGGTTTCGCAGATTTCAGACTCTGTATTGTGTAGTGACGCGAGATTGGAAAGATCGAGAAACGACACGTGTAATTTCCTGTCACTGAGAGGAGTTCATTTTGGTACATCAGGTTCGCAGACAATAATCATTTAACTACAATCGTCAAGGGTCACACTCATTCGGCTATCTTCTGAGCTGCTGTAAACGCACTTTGAAATTGCGAAATCACCCGAAGCTGTATGTTGTAAATGTGGAGATAAAGAGTCCCAATTCCGGCCCCTTTGCTTTCTTTGTATAATAGTACCGAAAACAGGATCACACAAAGAGTGCGCTGTACGCTTTGCACTCGAAAATAGGACTGTCAATTATTTTAAAGTCCCTTCAGCGTCCTCCAGTTGTTTTGTGGCTATATACATACGATGGAACGTGTTAGCAGGACTTGTGTTGGGATACGAACGTGTCTATAAAATGATTTTCACTCAAAACAACGTCCTGTCCTTCTGTCATCTCGTAACGACGGTGGACAGACAAGGAAGTTCCCTTACGTGTTTCTATATGCGTTCGCTTCTATTGTCCACAGCGCAGTACAAACAACGACCAATGTTGTCTCTCCTTCACAAAAGGTAGTAGGTTCCAGTAAATGTTGCTACTCTGCAGTTCGGTCTGAGCTTGAGCTTTGTATGAACATACGGAACACGTGACGATGAGTTCGAGTGAGGGGACTAAAATATCCTAGTAACATATCGCTGGCGGTTTTCCGATCAGACGTTACGTGAGATATGAATTCCTTCTCCATTGTCTGGGTGACATTTGAACTCATATTAACAACAGCTACACAATTGTCATTCTTCAGGTTGGGTAATTGCGGGACAATTGACGAGAGGGTCGGTCAACACATCGTCCATACCGGCTCCGGAGCAAATTGCGCCTCCTATCCACTGGCACTGACAATATTAGTGTAACGGTGCTGTGAAGGTCAAAGGGCAAAGCTGCAAAAGATTGTATGTGGGGAGTTCAGGTATTTTGTTCACTAAGGCGTTAATTATCCGACCTTATTGAGAATTTCATAACCGAACGATATCACCCAAGATTATATTGTTCACTCGGAAATTAGCCGAAACGACCCCGGGTGCTCTTGTTTTACAGACTGAATGGAAATCAGATGCTGTGAGGGAGAGATTCTGTGCCGTCTCCGGGACTGGATCCCCCATTCCCCTGTATGCAAGTCCGTACCGTAGTTATTGTAATGGCTAGCTCTGTCTATATAAACTCTGTAGGGCTGTGTGGTTATGTCAACAAATTCGTTGACAGATCAGAGGAAGAGGGTGGATTCTGATATGCAGACCAGTGACAGCATCCGCGCGTCGTGACGTTGGCTGCCGAAGTGGCTGGCAGGGGATGAAATTGCTTTTCGTTCTGCGAGGTTGAAGCGGGATCCGGACGACGCCAGCCCTCGGTCGAATTTTTTTCCCTTTATGAATACATTCATCTTTGGATGCTGGTTCTATGACAGGGGGCCTGCTGCTCTTAGTAAAGGAACGGTCCCGTATATACAAAATATCTACTGCTTCTTCTACGAACTGTTGTGACATATAATTATCTTGGTAATTAACCAACTTGATGCACAGATTTTTTGTTTTACAGTAAGTTTATTTCATGCCTCTACATGTTTCGAGCACTATGTGCTCATCGTCAGGAGGTCAAAATTTTATTAAACAGCCTCTGGTATCATCACACTCTGTAGGTGGCCGTCCTTTCCACGGGACGGTCACCTATAGGTGTGATGATACCGGATGCTGTATAATACAATTTTTTACCTCCTGATGATGAGCACATAGTGCTCGAAACATGTAGAGGCATATAATAAACTTATTATAAAACAAGATTTTGTGCATTAAGTTGGTTAAATGCTAAGAATATACTGAGATGTACGGTCAGCAAAACATAAAAAAAAACCCTCTGCTTATGTTACTCCCGCAATGTGATGTATCAAGTTTTACACTCATAGATAAAACTCTGTCGGAACGTAACTTTCGCAAAATTTGTGTAGACAGTGTGAGGAAAGTCAAGAAAGCCTCGTTTAAAACTGGCGTCAGGCTGACACTGATTCGGAACCCAAACCTGCCAAGTGTGTCTGACTTAAGAACCCCGTTGTAATATCAGAGGTAAATTTTTGCCGTTACGTGCGTCATAACTGACAACACTGCACGAATTTCACTCGACGCTGCGGTTCTGATTGCTTTTCACTCGGACGACTTGGGCGAAGATCGGACTCAGTCGCATTTCAGAGTAGCGGATTTGGACAATACGTTGCGTATGATGTTTACAGCAGGTGCGACCAGCTTGAACGAATTGTGACGTAATCTTCCGACTGGTGTGACGAAGTCAGATCTGTTTGGTTTTTAGTCGCATTGTCGTACAGTCTTTCATTCCTGTTTTTATAATGAAGGTGGAAAAACTGTTAAACTGCGAGCAGCAGAGAAGGCCGTTGTGGGATTTGTGCATCAAATTGTACCACAGAAAGGGTGTTTTCAAAAACTTATGGACAGAAGTGGGGCGGGACTGAATATGACAGAGAAGTTATAATTTTTACTCAGTACGAAGTTAAAGTAACATCTCTCGTCATACAGCTCTGGTTTACCCAGTATTCTGTGCCTGATTGCGTCAGAAATAAATCCAAACAATTATTTTTAAAAAAAGTTGCCTCCCATTTTGATTCGGAGACTGTATAAAGTCTGACATGTACGGCGTCCATGACGTAATAACATCGGTCGTTCGACCGGTATCTCGCAAAGTTATCCTACTAATAAGTCATCAGACTACACACAACCTGTAATCGCAGCCTGATACAGTGTAGCCGATGAGGGATACCGAAATCATGATTTCACATATTATGCATCGCTGCCAATTTTAAATGCACTGTAAATTATCCCACTTTTAAAGCAATGTAACTGAACTTTATATAATAACAGTTTGCTCTTGAGAGTTTCACCTTTTGGCTAACTACACGTTACAATGCCGGCTGAAACATACCTTGAATTGCTGTTTATTGCTGCCATCTTCTGCTCCTGTTCGTGACTACCTACATTTTACATAACGACAGAATAACAAGTATCTCCCTATTATATGTATTTAATCCATCGAGACTGGCTCTTGGGCTAAACCAACCTCCGGTCCTGTGGGTGTCGTTGGCTAGTCCCTTTGGGTTAAAGGGGACGGGGCATGCAGATGTTAATAATGCTTGGAACTGTACATTCTACACTAATATGTGTGTCTTGGAGACATTGCGCTGTATTAAGCAGTGGGTAACATTAGCTGTATCTGTAGGTCGTTGGGAATTCACTTATGGCTGTGTGTGTTTAATTGGGACGAATTTGGATCGGAAATTTCTGGTAACTTCTCCGCGAAGAAAATGAAGCAGTATAGTTGTCGGGTTTTCCCTGTAGACGATATTTCTTGGAAGCCATGTCATATATGCAGGCAATTTTAGGAGAACGTAAGGAGTCACCTAAGAAACTTTGTTGAAATGCCTCGGGGATCGTTTCTCAACTTAGGAATAACATTGAATTCCATGTGTAGTGGTCTAGCACAACATTGCGCAATTGAGTTAGAATTCCAATGAATTCCGTACCGGCTACTTTACACCAGATTCTGCCTGGCGGTCTGCACGTTTACGACACTGTGATTTCCTGTAACCTCCTTGTAATGCGGATTCTATTTACCCATAGCAATGCGGAATCTAGAAGCATACACGAATCTTGTCGTTTAAGGAGCAAGAGAGGAATGAATAGGAAATGAAGGAGACAAGGAAGAGAATAGGAAGTAGAAATAGAAGGCGAAGATGTAAGACAATAAGAAGAACTGGAAGAGGAGCATGACAATAAATAGAATTATAAAAAATAAGTGGTTTAGGTCTATTATGATTCATTGTCTAGTAGATGCACCAACATTTGAGGAAATTCTGCTGCCTCATTCATGAGAGAGAAATAGGTTTCTCTGCAGCGTCACTGGACAGTTAGGATGCTACACATTGTAGCACAGCTGGACATCACAGTGTGACATAAGCTAGTAGTACGGGTGCACTTTCAAGTTGATGTTACGTAACCGTTTGAGACCCTAAAATACATATTAATTTATCGTTTATTGAGTGACGGTCTCAGTAGCGTCGAATGGTAGGATTATTAATGACCAGGGAACTGGAAGGATATAGGAAATGACGATCGTTGCCTTACGTGTGGTCCTGTCCGGCGTTTATGTGGGGAGACTGAGTAATACCATGATAAACCTTAGGTTGGCTGGTGTCATGGGAGGTACAATAAAAACTCCTTATGACGATGAATGGGGTGACTGGCTGTGATGGAAAGCAAGCAGACCTGCTTTATCTACGCGTGATTCGAACTCGTCGTTCTGTGCCTTGTACTTGTCGGGCTGAAATTATCGCAAGAAGTCAGTTTTTAGGCACGTTCCCAAAATTTCGAATAGTGACTATTACTTCATGTCCCTCCTCCCGTCCGTTCGTATGGAAAAACTCGGCTCCCACTGGACGGATTTTCATGATATTTAATATTTGTGTGTTTTTCGAAAATTTGTCCAGAAAATTCTATTTTGATTAAAATCTGACAAGAAGAACGGTTACTTTGCACGAAGAACTATGTTCATTTGTGATAATACGAGGGAGAGTCAAATGGAAACCTTAAAAGTGCGATAGAAATTCGAAACATAACTCGATTGTCTTGTAATTTGACAACAATGATACTCATGTTTTGAAGAGTGGCCGACAGGTGGCAGTACGATGGAGGAATGCAACACGACGGCGCAGTAGTAGTATAAAGGTGGCGGCCCCGCTTGCAACATGCACCGAAGAAGAACAGCGTTCTGTCATCCGTTTTTTAAGTAGTGAAGGGGTGAAACGCATCGAAATTCATCGACCAATGAAAGTTCAGTATGGTGATGCATGTCTATCACTACGGCAAGTGTACGAGTGGACTAGGAATTTCATGAACGGCTTTAGTTCTGTAACAGACTATCCTCGACCTGGTCAGGCACACCGAGTAGTGACACCAAAGGCCATTGCAGCAGTTGAAGCCATCGTGAAGGAAATTCGCCGCGTAACAGTGAAAGAAATAGCCGCACATCTGGATATGAGTCATGGATCACCACACCATATCGTCCATGATGTTCTGCAGTTAGAAAATAAAAAATATTTAAGGTCTTCATTTGACTCACCCTCGTATCTCGATGAATTCTTCTTAAGATGACAGGTATCTCAAACAAAAGTTGCAGGGAAAATCAAAACACACGTGACATGTTCAATAACTACTTTTTCCCCCGGAATTCTTGCCGTTTATAGGTTAATGTGGAAGAAATGATAACAGCCAGAAGCCACAGATGGAAATATAATTTGCTGCAGGAAAGATGCGCTTTGCTTGCCGGTAAACTAAGGCAAGAACCCGGACACAATACAGATCAATATTCAATACTTTGTTATAGGCACTTTTGTGCGACGAAACGATTTTTAGTCGCTTTCGCTTAGTCGCCGAGAGCGTCTGGTGGCTTCGTCGTGTCCGTCTGTCCGCGTGTATCAGCACGGCTCCCACGGGACGTATTTCCGTTAAATTTGGTATTGGCGACGTTTATGTAAACGTGATGATATAATTCACACGCTGTGACAGTCGGACGAAACACATCGGGCAGTTTGCATGGAGACCCAAATGTGTTTTACGTTGGCAACGACGTGTGAAGCGCAACAATAAGTAAAGCAAATTGTTGCCTTTCCATGGGAACGCTTTCAGTATGCTTTTGGCTATGACATATGCTTGTCAACAATACACATTTTATTTGACGTTCATGGGGCCGTGCATCGTAATATTATTTCTGTAGTAAAACCAACTACTAGATGCACCAATGTATCAAATTTATTTTATTTTGTAATGACACACTACATGTTTCGGACGGTCTTTCCGTCCATCATCAGGAGTTCCCAAGACTGTACGTACAGTCTTGGGAACTCCTGATGATGGACGGAAAGACCGTCCGAAACATGTAGAGTGTCATTACAAAATAAAAATAAATTTGATACATTGGTGCATCTAGTTGGTTTTACTGTACAAATAACACATTTTTCCTTCCACAGTAACAACGGTTACATGAACCCGCCACAATGTCATTTTTTTGCAGGTGAGACACCCCCCTTTTGTTCAGTGAAGAGTAATATATAAAATATACGTTGTAACACAACTCTCAAATAAGCAATTATTAAAAGATATATTTCACATCATATTTCACATCTACATGTTTCGGCTCGTTTCTATGGAACCATCTTCAGGTTGAGCTTTTAAAAAGGCATTGTATACAATACCTTTTTAAAAACTCTGTCTGAAGATGGCTCAATACAAACGAACCGAAACATGTAGCTGTGAAATATGAAGTGAAGGTTTTCCTCTAATAATAATTACTTATTTGAGAGTTGTGTTAGTGTTAGACTATATTTTATATATTACCTCCACAATGTCACGTTACACGTACATAGCCTATCCTGCTGTACAATAATTGCGCTGCGAACAATACTCGAATGGAGACGACATGTCAGCAGTATATTACAGTGCCGTTACCGTTATTTTATTCCCTTCTCTTTATCGTTTTATTGCATCTTTTTCTTTCTGCCTTGTTGTCCTGCTTTTTCTTCATTTTATTAACTTCTGCTTCATCCCGGGCATTGTACCTCCATTGTATGTACATTCTTTCTCTGCTACGTCTCTTTACTATATTACTTTCCATTCTACTTTCCTCCTTCGTATGTGTCGGCATTACCACATCTCTGCAATGTTAATACATCAATCACCCGGTGACGGTAATCGACAATTCCTGAACACCCTGTAGTAAATTTTTATTACTGCGGTTTAGCAGTAGAGTTTTGTTTAAAAACAGAATCGCAATGTTTGATTGAAAAGGCGCCTCTTGATGTAGACCGTATAATCACAAACAAGAGCTCTCTTTTATCTCCGTTTTGTTCTGTCTCTTATACTCACGCGAATTCATACTGACAAGCGGAAACAAATACAACGTTATCTGCATTCATTATTCACTCTTGTATGTAAACTATTTATTTCGAATTTCGATACCACATGTACACAAATAGGTTTCGAAATTGCCCAAGGGTTTGGAAGTTTTTAATTGGTTCAGCATTGCAACCATCCCGTTGCGACTCCACGGAATAGAGATGCGTTTTGTGGTAAATAACCGGCATCCGTCTTCAGTAGCTAAAGTTTGCACATTTACTAGTTGGATTATCACGTGAAATTTTTACGTGAACGTCGTATCACATGACGCCATGATATTAGCAAGTATGGTAATGGCGTTGACTTCCGGTCAGACCGCGTTCTGTTTGCGCCATTACGTCCGCAGTAGGTTATCCGTCGTTCTGTGTTACTTATCCCTGCGGCATTTTATGAATTTGAAGAAGCCCACGTGTGGAATTGAACACTACACAAACCCAGCGCTCAGGTTGGGCAACTTCATAGTGATGGGGTTTCGACACGGAGGGCTGCTCCTTACATACGATAGTGTCACCATGCGTTACACCTAGTGAAGGTGATTTTACGGGACGTACTGAGGGTTTAAAGAAATTATGATGGGCGATGGAACAAACATCAGAACTAGGCAGGAATGAAGAAAGAAATATTGTAAGACAGAGAGGCTTAACTTATCTCTTACGGCTCTTCATTTCTAATTGAGTACTTTCCCCTCGTATCCATACTGTTTTCATTGAGAACGCCCCTCCTCCCATGGCCCAACAGACCCTAGTGGGGCAGGGCCGCCTCTTTATCGCGGTTTCACCATCATACTCAGAAGCACCACATTCGGTAGGACTCCTCTGGTCGAGTGATCAGCCCGTCGCGGATATCTGTACCTGACAACACACAACACTTACAAGAGATAGACGTCCATGCCCCCGGAGGGAATGGAACCCACGATCCCAGCAAACGACCGGCCACTGACCCACTCCTTAGACCGAGCTGCCACTGGGATCGGCTCTCATTGAGAACTTTCTCCTGACAACTCCTCTGTTCTTATTGAGAAGTTCCACTGCCGTCACTTGTTTTCATTGGAACTTATCCTCTGACCCATTCTGTTTAATTGGAACTTACCCTCTGACCCATTCTGTTTAATTGGAACTTACCCTCTGACCCATTGTTTAATTGGAACTTATCCTCCGACCCATTATGCTTAATTGGAACTTACCCCCTGACCCATTCTGTTTTAATTGGAACTTACCCTCTGACCCATTCTGTTTTAATTGGAACCTACCCTCTGACCCATTCTGTTTTCATTGGGACTTACCCTCGGACCCATTCTGTTTTAATTGGAACACACTCTTGGGCTCATTATGTTTTCATTGGAACTTACCCTCTGACCCATTCTGTTTAATTGGAACTTATCCTCTGACCCATTCTGTTTTAATTGGATCTTACCCTGTGAACCATTGTTTTAATTGGAACTTACCCTCTGATCCATTGTTTTAATTGGAACTTACCCTGTGAACCATTCGGTTTTAATTGAAACTTACTCTCGGACCCAGCCTCTTTTCATTGGAACTTACCCTCTGACCCATTCTTTTTTCATTGTAACCTAGCCTCGGACTCATTCTGTTTTTATTGGAGCTTACTCTCGGGCCCATTCTCGTTCTGTTGAAAACTTACCCATTAATAAGTAATGAGTTCCTGTTTAGAACACATGACAGCCATTTAATGCACTACTTCTTGCCGCAAGGGTCAGAGTTTAATCCCTAGACCGTCCCTTTGTGATTTCCGATGAACAAGTGTCACAGATTCTGGTTTTTGTCTGAGTCCTTGGGTTTTCTGCTGTTGTTTGCACGTGCTCAGTATTCCTTCACCTGTCACCGAAGGGAGCTCAATAGGCCCATTAGAGGTTGCAGCTCCCACATACCTAGTCAAACCCCACCCCATCCCCACTCCCACCTTACCCCAAGAACAAAAAGAATACATACCAAAGTTGGATAATTTGTCGGAGCTGTCCAGTTTCAATCTTAGGTTCTGTATAGGTCTATCTTAAGGCCTCGGTCTATTGAAATATGCAACCTCTAAACGAATCAAGTGTGAGTGGGAGTCGGGCCACGGATTGGCTGAGACGTTTCTTCTGTAATGGAGCGTCCTGCTTCATTTATGGAGATCGGGTAATGTGTTTAAAATGAAATGGTAGAAGGAATAAGAAAAATGGTTTGTCTCGGTCGTTTTACTGCTGTCTGAAAGGTAGCACTGAAAGGATTACAAATCTCAAAACGTTATCCCGGCTACAAGATTACCCGCTTTTAAAAGCACCTTTATACGAAGATCCGACGACGAAAAGAAATGCATTCTGAATGGGCACAATTTTTTGTAATGGCTTGGTAAATAACCACGTCGCGTGTGGCTGCTGTTTGGGGAACACATTTGTTGGGTGTGGCTAAAATAGAGGACGAGTTATTCTTGGAAATATTAACAACTTTACTCACAAGTGTGAGATAATATTTCACACGTCGACCACTGTTGTGGTTACCGGTGCACACGGCTTAACATTCCAAAGGGACTTGATGAATCTTCGGCAACACTCCTTGAAGAAGCAAATTTTATACCTGTTCTGTGTGCAGTATTGTTCTCACACAGCCGAATTAACTGATACTGAACTACACAACGAAGTAACAAGAGAATGACGAAAATGGGTCCTCTTTGACGATGCTCGTCATAGTTCGTCTTTCATATTTTAGGGTGATGAAACGAAGTAAGAAAAAATACGGCACGTAGTGCGGGACAATTTGGGAAGGAGAAATACATACAAAATTTAACTCACGAAACCTCGTAGAAGAGGCTGCTCGATAAGCCAGAGGCGAGTTGGGGGATGAAACGATACATGTAACGTAACAGTTTGTGCAATCATTGTTGCAGTGGAAAAGTAACAAATATTGCATATTTTTAGTGTGTGTTTATAGCTTTAGGTGTCTAGCATGCAATGCGCATGCGCCATGTTGTCATCTGTGGCCTGAGCGGCTCTCTGTTTGTTTTTCCGCATTATCTCATAAACGGCACGATCTGTAGAAAGGTCGCTTAACATAAAATGCGTGTTTTGATTTTCTCTACAACTTTTGTTCGAAAAATTTCTCATTCTAAAAAGAACTGAGCAAGATGATAAAAAATATATATTGGTCTTCATGTAAAGAATCCGTTATTCGTGTCAGATTTTAATGTAGATCGAATATTTTCGACATATTGTAGAAGAATGCTCCAATATGAAATTTCATGAGAACCCGTCCAGTGGGGGCCGAGTTATTCCATGCTGACGGACGGACGGACGGACGGACTGTAAGACGGAGATACATGATGAAGCTAATAGTCGTTCATGCAATTATGCGAACTCGCCTAATAGCAAAGGTTGTTCTACAGTTACGTATGAAAGGATAGTGGCGTAGTGTGGCCTGGATCAGGATCGGGTCCTACGAAACTTTCGACCTGAAACAGCAGGCCTGTTTTTATTATTGTTTGCATGTGCGGTATGCTGCACAACGAATTCACATGCTCAACGGCGACACGTAACTAAAACCCGTCGATGACGGCTGTTTGTGAAAGGAGTCGCTTTTTTATTCGGAGAATCGTACGCAGCGCATAAATGCAGTGTTGTGGCAAAACTTTTGAGTTTTTCAGTATTAACACACGTAGTGACCTGCGTGTGGTATTTCTGCCTTAAACAGTTAATATTATAGACCGTTCTTAAAATGTCTAGACTAAATCTGGGACCCACTTAGCCTCATATTCAATTGGGACCGGAATTATTATTCGAGGCTGCCGGGTGTGAAGTTGACCACTCAGCTCTCTCTAGCGCCAAGCTTAAGAATGATTGGAGCTAAACCTCTACTCCCCCTCTATTGTTTTTTGGCATGGGCAGGGAAAACTTTACGGTTACTTTACTTGTCTATCTTTGTATTTGTCATCGTAATCATCACTACCTTTAACATCATTTCTCCTTCTTCTTCTTCTTCCTGTTCTTGCTGTACCAAGAATAAAGCCACTTGGGCCCATTTCGAGACTCAAAAACTGTCGGACTACCTGATTTCTCTTCTTCCAACTTCAGGCATACTTTGGACCAACTCGTGTTGGCAAATAAAAACGAAGCCACGAGGAGTCGCGTATTTTTTTATCAAATTGATTTCTTAATTTCAGTCTATGTTTTTCATCCACAATCCTGTCTCCTTGAAGTTGCTTTATAATTACTTAATTACATCAGTGATCCTTCTTGAGGGAGGCAGAAGTGTTGTGAAGAATTTTGGTTGAGATTTTAATTGGACTTTATACTCCTTCCTGGACATCCGTGTTTCTGACCGATACACAAGCGCTGAATTTTCTATTTCTTTATGCAGTCTTAATTGCACGTGCCGTAGCGGTCTCTCCCCAAAACCTCGTCTTAAGTAATTCCATTTTATTTTATTCGGTCTAATAATTTTATTTTCCCGAGCAGGTTTCCCATGTTAGTAACTGTTTTTGAGCATATCCTCATATAGTGCGTGCTTTCATTTATTGCCTCATATGATCATTACAGTCTTAGGATGTATATATTTTTTTGTTTGCCTTTTAATGCTATAGATATTTTTTTTTCGCAACAAATCATGCATTTTGGTGAACTAGCGATCGTGGTTCGATGTAATATGACGGCAGTGCATGGAGATACTTAGATAAACCACAAAAATGCCTCTGTTAGTGTTCCAGCGGACATTAGAACCGAAGACCTTCCGAAAACATGTTATAAGTGATACAACTTTAATCAACTTGCTGTGTCGGTTATTATTGTTCATCCTGTTATTCTCTTCGTACACAAGCTGATACAGTAGACGTTTTTCTAGTTACTTTGTACTTCGACGGCTTCCGTTATTACTTTTTGCTGTGTGCCTCTACATCCTCGTAACATTTTCATTCATTTGCACCATTCTCTATTCCACTTGATAGCGAAGTACATAAATTCATTCTTGTATTATATTACAGTTTCGAAACATCCTATATTTGTCTTCATAGCCGATTCTTCCAGAAGCAGTGTTGTGTTGAGTTTATCGATCGTCGGTAATGGAGAAGTTGGTAAGGTGGAGGTAGATCCATTCATTAGTTTGTGTTAACGCGCCTTGTGACGCAGCAAATACGCCATTTTCCAGGATTGATTGATTGATTGATTGATT
>Ga0123354_10003146_pt1 | contig 22595 bp, 13 predicted proteins | sample TergutLab28metaG_2_FD_97872 | JGI IMG/M metagenome (GOLD analysis project Ga0123354, IMG submission 97872) | Labiotermes labralis P4 segment gut microbial communities from Petit-Saut dam, French Guiana - Lab288 P4 | ecosystem: Host-associated > Arthropoda: Insects > Digestive system > Gut ... | reverse complement strand
AGTAAGTAAGTAAGTAAGTAAGTAAGTAAGTAAGTAAGTAGGTAAGTAAGTAAGTGAGTGAGTGAGTGAGTGAGTGAGTAGGTAAGTAAGTAATTAAGTAAGTAAGTAAAGTAATGCAACATCTGGCTAAAAATGATGAAAATCTGCAGCTGAGATCTCCAACTTAAAGAAGTAATAAAATATATAAACATATATAACATTTGCAGCTTCTGGTGTAATAAGATATCAAGTTAAAATTGTGCATTAGGTACATGACTGTAGCTATGTGTTGAATATAATAAAACATAGTGTCTTCAGTAATTAAATTGAGGGCACTGTATGCAAGTTTGTGCAGAGATGAACTGGTATGTACGAGGTCTGTCCCAAAAGTAATGAGAATGATTAAAAAAATTTTTTATTCAACATACATGCAATTACAGTTTATTTTGTTCAAAATAGGCTCCTTGTGATCGAATACAGCGATTCCAGCTTTGCTGCCACTGGAAGTCTTCACTTGAGATGATGTTCAAAGCCCTTGTCGCAGCTGCCTGGACATTTTCAACTGTCCCAAAATGAGTCCTTTGGGTGGGTTTTGAGCTTGGGGAATAAAAATAAATCGCACGGAGCCAAGTCAGCGCTGTACGGTGGGTGGGGAAGTGGTATGATATTATTTTGAGCCAAAAATTCCTACACATCAGACAAATTCTTCGGGGCCAGTTTCGCACACATTTTTCTCATGTGCAGATCTTCCGTAATGTTTCGGTGGACATCCGTTTTTGGTAGTCCTACGTCCTCTGCAATTAACTGTACATTCAGACGTCGGTCCCTATCCAAAACAGCCTTCACACGAGCCACACTGTTCTCATTTCTTGAAGTTGAAGGACGCCCTGCGCACTGTTCGTCCTCATTGCTCTCCCTTCCGTTCTTGAACCCCTTGTGCCACCTGAAGACTTGGGATGAAGACAAAATAGCATCCCCATAAGCTGTCCTCAACAACTGCAAAGTTTTGGAACAAGATTTTCCGAGTTTCACACAGAACTTAATCGCGTAACGCTGCTCCAGACTCCTCTGCATTTTCGCCTGTGACAAGACACAAAAACTACTATGCATTTTGCTAATGTACCGACTGCTACAAGGGCGTGGACTCAACTGAGGAAGGTCAAACGTTATACCTGGGTTCCCCCTCCACCTACCTCGACCCCCACTTTCCTTTCCTGGCCCTTCTGCGCTGTGCAAAAAAATCATTCTCATTACTTTAGGGACAGACCACGTACTTGTTTGAAGCCTCGTATATGTGGCTGGATAGTAGCATTTTGGAATGTAGTTTACTTTATTTAAATAGTGTTCAAAGAGAACATAATTATATTATTCCTGTGATATTGTAAACACAACAGGGATGAATTATGACATGAAAGTAGAACACATTTAATAATTACAGTATTAACAATTATTAATATTAATAATGACATAAGTGCATAATGTGTAATCCATAAACTGCCTGTATGTTAATGTAAACAAATTCTATTATACAATAAAGAAGTGCTTATTGTCCAGATTACACAGTGGATGGCTAACATTCTGATCAGTTATTGATGGTGCAAATTTGGTAATATAAAAATTTCTCTAGTTGTGTTTCAGATTGTTTGTGGCATACAGAATGTATTTTACGTTCGTCATAATGTTTACATTATTTACCATTTGTGCTTCCTACAGATAACCAAAAGTGCAATGTTATTGTGCCATATAAGCCGGCAGGATCTGAATGTTACATCTACTAATAATGTCAGCAAGAGATACCTAGGCTCTGCAAGTGTGAGTAGGTTCTTCATATTCTTGAGTTGTTGGAAGTGGAAACTCATGTCTGTTGCAAGAACCATATCAATCACAAGAGTACGGAACTCTCGGAACTCTTCTCTGGAGAGGTTCTGAAGAATGTTGCACTCATCCTCTCTCATTACTCTGTGAACACAAAAACAAATGACTATGCTCTATCTGCCACTAATAAAATAACTTCACTATCTTAAATATCAGTACAGGATGGATGACATCATACACTATATACATGACTGGAATTTGGCAGACAATTCTGAGTTACTTCAAAATATCAGTACAGGATGGATGACATCATACACTATGTACATGACTGGAATTTGGCAGACAATTCTGAGTTACTTCAAAATAAATGAAGTTCAAAGTTCTCTGTTACTTTGCAATTAATTTACTTCACAGCAGCAATACAACAGCAAGCACATGAATCAAATAATTACTTATAAAGTGGCTAAAGATTTAAATTTGTTTCTCAGTTTTTGGAGAATCAAGTAAAAGATTAGATTTTGAGCTGCAAAATTCTGTAATCTTTTTCACAAAATTACTAGCAAAGGAATTTGATGGTTGGTTACAGTTCATTCACTGCTTGTTTTTCTCAGCTGTGACTTTATTTTTCTCCTGAGCAGATAATTACAGTTTTTCTAGAAAATGGTTATAATGTTGGTCCTGGATTACACATAACCAAAGGAGTCTTATTCTTAATGATAAATGAAAAGAGCCCTGATCTTTAGTATGTAATGAATCTTATTCTTGTTGATAACTGACACAGCCCTGATCTTTGTCCGGTAATTGGTCTTATTCTTAATAATAACTGAAAATGCCTGTTTCTTTATGAGGTAGTGAGTCTTTTTCTTGATAACTGAAAGAACCTTGATCTTTATCAGATAATAAATCTTATTCTTAATGATAACTGAAAGTCCTGTGTATGAGGGGAAATCGGATAACTGGAACCCTCTGTGTCCAAGTGTGTGCTTTGTACCACTAAGCTACTCTGTTAAGATCCATTGAAGGATAATGTAGATTGCTCAAGAAATGCAGAAAGTAGACCAGTGGTAATGGTGAAAGAATTAATTAATTAATCTAAATTTTTATATAAAGTTTCCATTTGAACCTCACAGGGAACATGGTATTTCCATTAGGAAGGATAGTCACTCAGTGTTGTAGAGCAAGTAATTACTATGTACTGCAGTAATCATATGGAACATGTAAATAAACTGTGTGTGTACAATGTAGGGTTTTTAAATGCTAAACCAAGTGGAACATATGCTAATAGTTACCAATGGATTTTGAAGGCTTAAATATGTACATAAACGTATTCAGAAATTTTAGATTTTAAGTATATCTTATATTATCAAAATCAATGTGAACAATGGTGAAAAAATTATGAGTCAGTATCAGCTCCTGCACATTTTGTGTGATACTGGAATGGAGACAATTACATGATGAGTAATATCATAGGTTTTACTTTTAATCCAATACATTTCGGGTATTATGCAAAGGATGAAATGGATGTTTAAGATGTATGGGAAAAACGCGAGACAAAAAGGTAAAAGTATACAAAGTTGCCCTATAATAACCTGCCTTGAAGGCCAAGATGGGAGTAGAGGGAAAGCTCTACTCTTTAACCTCGATGCTAGATGGAAGTGAGTGGACAACGCCACGCCCCGGTCGTGCACTCTGAGAAAGGGAACCAGTAGCCATTGTACAGGAGGCTGGGTGGGCCCCACAGCCAGTCTGGACGGGTGCGGAATATCTCGCCCCCCACCGGGATTCGATCTCCGGACCGTCCAGCTAGTCGCTAAACCGACTACGCTATTCCAGGCCACAAAACACGTGATGTGTACATAATTCTGGTCCAAAAATATAAAGGAAAGAAACAACTTGGACGACAAACCATGAATGGGGGAAAATATTAATATGTACCTTACAAGTGTTACAGCTGAATGGTAGAATGTGTGAAATCTTTGGGAAATTTCTGGACCAGACATTAGAGAAAAGAGTGCACCGCGGAGTTAGGCTGTTCTGTTACATAAAGTGTTTCATTTACTCCTCAAATATGCTGGATTTATATTCCAACTACTGCCCAGGACAGAAGCGTTTAAATGTATAATACCCTGAAATGTGTTCACAATCGTGTCATGCACCAAGGCTGGAAAAATGCGAGAAATTAAAGGTCTGTATTGTGCACCGAGGCCGGCATTGAAGGGTTAATAAAATGCTTCATAAGCTGAGAAAAATCTGCCATTATCTGTCACATAACAAAACATTTTGCTGTTTTATCGATAACAGTTGCAGGAATAGAATTATTTCATTTCGACATACAAGAAAACTGTAAAAATATATAGTATCTTAAGAATACTGATAATTAAAATGACCAACTTCACCTGAAAGAGGCACTGATGTGATGGTTCTCCAAGACAGCTCTATCATTGTACAGGAGGGCTGTTTCAGTGCCTGACATGACATGGAAGTTGTTGGTTGTACCGGTATGCTCAAAATCGTGGATGATGGCTGCCACCAAAGTGGCAAAGATCTCCAAGTCTGTCAGCCAGTTCTTACAGTCAAAACAGACACATACATGCATCCACGTCAGAATAACATGTACAAACCAATACATATGCAGATTTAAGTGAAGTAATGACACAAATATCAGTCAGGAATGACATATTCTTTGAAAACTTAATGTATGTAGGCCTATATAGATATAGTTTAACAGTAATCACTGATAATGTGAATGATATCTTTTCGATTCATTGAAGATACCTAATATAATTCAAGTTGATTTTGTATTATAATAAGGCAGTCTTTCAAAATTAGCTAAGAATCTGTACCGTTATGAAAATAATTGTTGGATACAGCTTTGCTGTTCATTTAGAATGATCTATGCATTAAAAAAGAAAACCATGTAAAGGAAGGAAGAAAATGGCCATGAACAGAATAGGAAATCTAATGATTTTTATACTTCAGTCAACTGAAATGAATATTTTAATAGTGAATTATTTTTTATTTCGTCGATGTTCTGTTATGTCACGTTTTTAGGCAGTCACTGACTTCCTGCTTAATGCAATTTGAATTCTACATAATTAAGAAAAAATACACTCATGCCATCATAGTATATAATATTTGTTGCTTATATGTGGGACTGTGAAATATGGTACATATGCAGATTATGACTGTAAATAAAATATGTTCTTGAAAAAGTGTTTGTGAGTCAGTAATTACAAAATATATATAAGCTGGATCAATTTTTGTTGGTTTAACAACCAGAAACTAAACACTGGCATACAAATAGTAAAGTCTTCAAAGAAACATAATAAGATCTACGAAGGATAGTCAATGAATAACGGAAATAGCCGTGTTACTTCTGAAGGAGGTTATTCTAGGCGATGTTGCTGGTAGCAGTGTTAGCCTCACTTTTGGCATGCCTGCTGAAAGCGTCCACATCAACGCATCATTCGCATTAAGCGGGAAAGGCTGTTCCCAACTTGGCGGCTCCTTTGGTGCAATGGACCCAAGGAGAACTGTGCACTGTTATCAGATTTTTGTGGTCAGCGGGGGTGAAGACTGCAGCAATTCATCGCAGAATGCTCCTTCATTATGGCGACAATTGTCTCGCCCAAAGAAGAGTGTACGAGTGGGTGGAGACTGGCAGAATAAGGGTAGAGGATGCACAGGGTCCATGTAGGCATCGGACAGCGTCTACCGACGGATATGCTGAAAGAGATGAAGAACTGATCCCAGCGAATAGATGAGTGAGAGTGGACGAAACTGCTGATAAACTGGCAGTCAGCACGGTTCTGTGCAGACAATTTTTCACAAGGACTTGCAATTCAGGAAATTTTGCTCGAGATGGGTGTTGAGAGATTTAACGTCTGAGCACAAGAAAAACCGAGTGGATTGTGCACCAGATTACTGGAATTTTATCAAAATAAAGGAGAGGCGTTTTGGCATGCATGGTAATAGAAGATGAAAAGTTGGTTCACCATTTTGAACCTGAAAGTAAATGGCGAAGCAAGCACTGGAAGCACCTTTCTTCTCCACCTTCGAAAGCGTTCTAGACCCAATCATTGGCTGGAAAACTCATCCTTACTCTGTTCTGGGACATGATGGGGCCACTACTTGAACATTACCAGGCGAAAGGTGAAATAGTGAAGAGTGAACGCTACTGCGCTCTTTTAGCAGATGAACTGAAACGGGCTATCCGCTCGAAGCGAAAAGGACGATAGTCACAAACCGTAATTTTGAAGCACGACAATGTCCTTCAGCATATGGCTAACAAGACATTTGAGACCAACTAATATTTGAAATTTGAAAGCCTGGAACATCGTCGTTACAGTCTGCACTTCGTGCGTAGCGATTTCCATATGTCCGGACTTTTAAAAGATGCGTTTAGGGGGCTCATGTTTCGAATGACGAGGAAGTGACAAATGCCGTGCATTCGTGGTTGCGCACGCAAAACAGAAATAATTTTTTTAACCAGCGGAATCACAAAGTTATTTGAACGGTGGACCATGTGCATTGAAAAGTGGTGAGACTGTGTAGCAACAGGACACATTTTGTACTTTTACGTAACTTACTTCGTATTGTGGTTATTTACTGACTGACTTTCGTAATAAGAAGCATAATAACAGCAACAGCATTGTGTAAGCGATCTACGTTTGTAAATAACAACACTAACAATAATGTGACCCAATGTGGGTCAAATTGAATGATCATCTGAAAAGAGTCCAGGACGCAAAGATCCGAATGTGTTTCGATGTTACATTGTATGTAAACTTCCTACACTTTTGAAATTTATTTTTCAATCATATATAGGATGCTAATATTTATTACACAGCAATTATATCTCAACTCTTTCAGTTAGCTTGACATATTTTAAATGACAGTTACACTCCGATAGACAAGCCTACATAATATAATAATAGACAAACTTTGTAATTAACGTCGAGAACAAACTTCTTTAAAGAAACATAAGACAGAAAAAAACCTAGTAGATACAGCCTACTTGCATGTACCACTTTCTCTCTAGGGATGTGCTACGTTATATGACTTGTTATTCAGGGGACAAATAAAGATACTGTGAACCATCTTTTGTACCGGAAGGGTGTGGCTGAGCGAATACATTAATAGAACATTTGTGGGTTTAATCTCACTTTTAGAATATGGAGTACTTGTGTGTTATAGGATAGCCTGTTTCTGCACATATGAACTACCGCCCGACCCGTGATGAAGGGACATTATCAAAGTTTTGCGTACTGAAGTGTGGCATTAATGTGGTCTTTCAAAGGGTCAATTTCTCTTTACAAGAACTGTTGTGATAATTCCAAACATAACTTTGATGTTGTGGGATTGGCCGAAAGGTGATGGGGGCAGTGTATTACTTTTAGAATCGCGTGGCAAATCGTCAAATCAAAGGAAATGTGCTGATAATCGTGAAAATAAATTGTCCTTTGTTTAAAATGGCGTAAATTGGAGACGTGACAAGAGACAGTCGCCGATTCCAGTGGCCAAGCGGTCTAAGGTTTGGGCCTGCAGCTGGTCAATTGTGGGGATTGCAGGTTCGAATTCCGCCGGTGGCATGGATGTCTATCTGTTGTGTTTTTCGTGTGTTGTCAGGTAGAGGTCTTTGCGACGGTTCGATTACACGTCCAGAGGAGTTCCACCGAGTGTGATGTGTCTGTGTGTGTTCGAGGAACCTCATACAGGAGGCCTAAGCCCGCAAAGACTGTCCAGCCATGTAAAAAGTAAGAAAAAATAAATAAGATGCCGTGTCGTAAAACTGTACAAAGTAGAGAGGGTCATTTGTCTGAGAGAGTTCAATTACGCTTTGCTACAGCTGCACATTTTATATGATATTCTTCTTTTGAATTACTTTCAACTTTTTGTGTAAGCATCAACTTGGTATGTCGAATATCACAGCAATTTGTTGGAACAATTGTTTGAAATAGGTTGTATTGTCGGTTTTGCTACGTACACCTATTAATAAAATTGATGGCCAAAGTAAAATTGAAGTTCATGATTACTCCTTTATCAAACGAAAATGTAGTGCGGATGCATTTTTGCCACAACAGTGGAAAGTTGGCAGAATTTTCCGAGAAACCTACAATTGTTTCACAGTACAAGATTGGTTTATCAGAAGAATCTTATGTCTTGACGAATACTGGTTCTTAAGATGTAATGTATTCCCGCCTTTGAAGCGATTACAATAGGCTTCCAACATTTCGAAGTAAACAATAAATTTAATTTGGTGGACCGTGCAAGGGATGCAAACACTCCACCTGAGGAAAGGGTGTGGGGATCCACCAAATGGCGGAACAAGAAAACATCGTTGTAGTGGTACTTGTCGTTTCGAATCGTACTTCTGCAGATTCACTTCGTAATGCTCTGTAAATGGTAAAGATGCTTTCTTCAAGGTTTTATAAGCACTAAATGAAAGCTGTCCAATATCTACATCTTCTTGGCAAACGCGGAAATGGAGAAATATTATAGAAGTTTAAGAGCGGTGTACGTACCGTCGGCCCATCAAACATCCAGTACCTAAACATATAATAGTGAATTGCAATAGTCATTCTCTTTCCTAAATTTTAAAATTCCTTCTGTATATTCACCATGAGGCCTGTTTGGCACAACATATAGTGGACGGTTTGGGCAACATCTGCTGCGTGGAGGTTGTTGTGGTAAGGATTTTTGTGCCGGCAATAACCTTCCTCCACCCTTGAAAGGAACATCTCCAGTGTCACCGGCGGAACCTGTCAATCAATAATACGAAGCTTTTACGAAGCTTGAAATTCCCTTCTGCATCATTAAGGTAAAGAAACACTGAATAAGTGCAAGATTTACATGGCTTAACCATTAGAAAGGCCTAGAAATGTTGAATGTATTCGATTCTAAAGCTATGGTTCTTGTAGAAGCGTTTTCGAGCGAAGACAAGTTCTCGCGGGTACGAGAGACCACGCCTGGAAGCGTCCCAACACGATCGTAGTGTACAAACCTGTACGAACATGAGAAGACTCTTATACTAGAGGTAAACTATTCGCGAGAACCGTGCGAGATCATTTGACGTCCAAATTCTTTTCCATTTACTCGCGAGAATCAAAGCGTTGCGTATGATACGATTCAACATTTTCTCCGCCATAAAGTAGCGTGGATGTTTACCAGGTGCCATTCGGTGACATTCACAACATATTTAATTTTTTATCTTATAACCGCTCAAACAGTTTCGAGTATTCACGTCCACAGCGTTGAAATACATTATTCACCAGGTATTCGCTACTGTTATTTTTCTCAAAATAACAAGTTTCAACGTAATATTTTTGTAAAATTTAATTTTAAGGCAGGATCCATAATTACACTGGAAGTAGGCTTACTGTTGTACTGTACGTAATAGCTCTAAGTAGCCCAAACTAAGCAACCGTCCACTCATAACCTCAAACTCGCATTTGGACGGAGAGGGAGAAACGCTCGGCTCGTGCGCGCATGCGTCATGTGAAGTCGAAGTACCGCGTAGCTAAGAAGCGACATGGCATAAAAGTAATCCAATATGTGTAACAATTTTTAGGCGCTGTTGAATTGATATGAAAAGCGACTATTAGATTCGTCATGTCTGTCTGTCCGCATGAAAAATTCTGCCCCAACTGGTCGGATTTTCATGACATTGATTTTTGAGTATTTTTTTTGAAAATATGCCAAGAGAATTCAAGTTTCATCAAAATGTGTCAAGAATAATGGGCACTTTACATGAAGACCAATATACATTTTGGATCATATCTCGCGCAGCTCTTCTTAGAAGGAGAAACGTTTCGAATATAAGTTGTAGAGAAAATCAAAACATATTTTAATTTCAATAAATTTTCTTCTCGAAAATTGTGTCGTTTATGACTTAATGTGGAAAAATACTGTAGACCCGGACAGGTCACAGACAAAAATAGCACGGCGCATGCCCTTTGCCTGCTCGATACCTTAGGCTACAAACACGTACTTAAAGTATGTAATACTTATTGCTTCTATACTGCAAGAGTCGTTGAATGAACAAGCCTCAATGTTACGTTATACATACAGCGCCTCTCTTGTCCATAATAAGAATATTTATTTTACGCTTCTTTATTTTTATTTAAATAAAATCAGGATTCTTTGAATTCTGGATGTTATTTGTTATCCAGTTCTCCAGTAGATCACAACATTTCGCAAACCGGAACTGCTTCTGTCTTCAGGTGAAAACGTGTGGAGGCATTTGGGCTGAGAGAAAGAACTAACTTCAGTTGCTGGTCCACTGAATAAGAACAGAGATTTTTAGGGGCTTTCGCAAAATTGCGAAAAGCGACTATCAGCTTTGTCATGTTCGTCTGTCCGTCTGTCCGCATGGAACAACTCGGCTCCCACTAGAAAGATTTGCATGAAATTTGGTATTTGAGTATTTTTCGAAAACATTTCGAGATAATTGAAGTTCTACTGTGATCGGACAAGAATGAAGTGAACTTTACCTGAAGACCAATATACGTTTTTGATCATATCTCGCTCATTTCTACTTAGAATGAGAAATGTGTCACACAAAATTTGTAGAGAAAATCAAAACATGTATTTTGTTTTCAGTAACGTTTCTCGAAAATCGGGCCGTTTGTGAGTTAATGTGGAAAAATATTGTAAAGCGGGGCAGGCCAAAGAATACAACATGATGCATGCGCATTGCATGATGGATATCTAAGGCTACAAACACACACTCGGAATATGTAATGTTTATTGATTTTACTGCAACAGTGGTTGCAAGAACGTGCCTCAGTGTTACGTTATACATGCATTGCTTCTTTTGTGTTGATCCCAGTTGAGGATGGAAACGGATTCACTTTCCGAAGCTCGGTGTTCTGTATGGAATCCTGGACAACGAGGTCCAGCAAGAAAGCAAGAAACAAACAATTGATTTTGTTAAGCAAGCTGAATATTAATATCCGCATGTTGTACACTATTTTTTGTATTAACTAACTAACTAACTGACTGACTGACTGACTGACTGATTAACTAACTATCAGAACTTCAGCTAGCAAGGAAATTCCACACACCGTAGAAACCCGAAGGTTTATTACTGTATTCACAAGAACCCGCCACCTATCCCTATCCAGAGCCAGATCAATCCATTCCGTGGTCCTATTCTGCTTCTTGAAGATCGATCGTAATATTGTCCTCATATCTATGCCCTCGTGTTTCAGGTGTTCTTTTTCCCTCAAGTTTTCCCACCAAAAGCCCGTATGCACCTCTCCCAAGTCCTATACTTGCTATATACTCCTCCCATCTCATTCTTATTAATTTCACCACAATTAATATTTTGTCTGGAGTATAGTTCTTGAAGCTCATATTTGGGTTGTTTTTCATGCTTGTGCGATGCCCACAAAGAATGCTACACTAATATTATCACAGTACTAATGCACTGAGTAAGCAGCACATTTTCACTGTACTGTGTCTTTGTCTTTTTTACTAATTATTTCTATAAAGTAAACAAGACAGACAATGCACGTTTAACATAACATCAAGACGCGATCGTGCGACCATTGTTGCGGTGGACAAGCAATAATTAATACATATTCCGGGTTTGTGTTTGTAGCCCTGGGTTCCAGCATTCAACGCATGTGCGCCATATTGTCATCGGTGGCCTGTCCGACTGTACAGTATTTTTCAACCTTGTCTCATAAATGACACGATTTAAAAAAAAAAGAATTATTGAGCATAAGATATATTTTGAATTTCTCTACAAATTTTATCTGAAACATTTTTCATTCTAAGAAGAAATGATCAAGGTACGATCATAAATGTATATTGGTCTTCATGTAAAGTACCGTTATTCTTGTCACATTTTAATGAAACGTGAATTTCCTAGACAGATTTTCGAAATATACTCAAATAGCAAATTTCATGAAAATCCTTTTTTTGTGAGACGAGATGTTCCATGTGGACGGACATACGAATAGACACACAGACAGACAGTTATGACGAAGCTAATAGTCGCTTTTCGAAGTAATAACAATAATAATATGTCTTAATTACGTCCATTCAAAAATTTAAACTTAACAACTAAAATTAAAAATAAGGACGTCTGTTGGGATATATGCATATTAGTTTTACAGCATGTTAAAGATGCCACAGCATAACAGCGTGAAAAACTATTAATTTTAAAGTTTTCGGTTACAGCTATAGTATAGCTTTTGTAGCAATGAAACTCTAATACTCGTAGGTAAATCTTAGATGAAAATAACAGATTTCTGAAGAACTTACCTTGAACTTGTGAATCATTCCATATCGGTTAAGGAGGTCATACCCAAGGTACTTGATTGGTTGACTAGAAGCTGCATCACTTAATGCAAACACGTCGAAAGACCATTCGTCCAATGTCTGAAAAAAAAAGTGCAACAGCTTAATAATTTCTACACGCTCAGGTATAGATTTATTAAATTGGTACCGCATGCATTTCAAATTTGATGTTGTGGCATTGGTTCTCAAGTTATTCCACAAAACGGAGAAAAGAGAGAATTCCCCAGCATGGCTAGTATATCGCCATCGTACCAATGAACTGAAGGAAACCGTATCATTTCGATATTAACAACAAGACAGAGAATTTTAAAGGAATTTTTTAAGTAGATAATTTCATCCTATGGCACTACAGTCTGTAGTCAAGCCTTGACCTCCCAAGGAAAATTATTACTTTGGGCTACATACAGTTTGTATTGTGCACATAATAAAAGGCTACGGAAGCGGAGCAATCCTTTACCATACCTCGCCAGCTGTAAGTGTAGGCGCGCGCATGCTCCTTTGTGTGTAAGTTGGGGGGGTAAAAGACTATGTTGGTAACTGTCGCCTCTTCTTTTAAATCTAACTAAGGCTGTGATAATAACAGCTACACTTCTTGTCGTTTGTGTAATAAGCGAGACAGACAAAGGAAGACTGAGGTGCGAATGTGCAGCTAGGTCATGCTGGACTACTGGAGCACTACACTCTGAAAACCGCACAGCACTGAAACATTTTATTGGTCGAAAACTTGTTTTCATATTGAGGTACCAGGACTTTGGTTTCTTGCGCTGTGTTTTGGGGTAACTGCTTCCTGACGTTTCGAAGAACAGTCTTCGTCTTCAGGTTTATGCCGATTCGTCGGGAAAGAATTACCCAACCACACGGCACAAAACTTGGAAGCTCATTTTCATCAGCAGTCACGTGCTGGAAATCTCAGTTCACTGAAGTCTAGATACACGCAACACCGATAGTACTTTCACTGATGAGTGACAATCAGATTCCGAAGAAGCTCGTGTTCCGTGGTTAATTAGTCACGTCGTGCTCACACCATCAATTTCACCATCATAAACATCAAGGATTGGACCCTTTGATCCGTTCCGTCTCCACAGTTACAGCTGCTGGCGCCATCGCTTCTTCGGTCTTCCAATTGTTCTCCTTCCTTGTGGTCTGTAGTGGTATGATTTCAAAGGAATTAGGTTTTGTGGCATCCTCTGCAAGTGTGAAAGCCAGTTACGTCTGTATTCATCTAACTTGTCTAGCATGCCTGTAACCCGTAGTTCGCGGCGTATGCAGTCATTTGTTTTGTGGGTCATAAAGGTTGTAGCCTGACAGAGGTCTCAGTAACTTCATTTCTGCCACTTCAATTCTTCGTCTTTGTAAAGCTTGTAGAGTCCAATTTTCTGATCATGAATCAGTCCTGTGCTTCCTCTGGAGATTCTGAGTTGGGTAGTGTGTCCTCAGGATGGATAACCAGTCCCTCGCTGAGTAAGTTTGGTGGTAGCTAACCTCAGGGCTACCAAACATGCCCGTTTTCTGTAGCGGTGTGCTCCCTTAGCCGAAGGTCTCGGTTTTGAGGCTCCGAGGACTCGCCTTCATCCTCTCCTCTCTGCTACAACTAAAGTTGCATTGCCCAGGGATCACGATCGAGGACGTGAGGAAGTCGGATCTGGAGCTACAAGTTTAACTTCTCTCCACGCAATTCACTTGTTTTTACTACAAACTAAGCACCAGTGACCGTTGAACCGAAATATTTATTGCTTATTAGGTGGAGTTCTTTCGCCATGTTTTTGTTTATTCTACAAGAAATTACATATACGTTATGGAGCGGTACATGTATATTACATGATATATTATCACGGGAAAATTCCGGATCCTGGATGCGAGGGCACTAGAGTATTACATTTTGCACACTTTTAATGTCGTTTAACTGATAACAAATGTAAAAAAGCTGGGTGATCCATAGTGGCATGACATTCACACAAAGTTTAAAGTAAATTCATTATTTCGTTCAAACGTTACTAGGTGGAAGAATGGAGGGGGGGGGGTGGTTATGTGTTGGTATGACGATACTGTATAAGTGTCTTTATTCAAATTTAATAACTGTCCAACAAGAGTTCCAACTCAACAACGAGAACGGATGGTAGTAGATCCGGTTAATCAATAGCAGAAGCTGTAATTACAACTGTACGAGCTCCTGATGATGGGTGTCAACACCCAAAACATGTAGAGCTGCCTGCAGAAATGTAATAAACTGAATAAGTCGCATCTTGTTGGAAAATTATTAAATTCGATTCACAATGCACGGACCCATGTATATAAAAAAAAGTATATAAAATATATTTACTCAGTTATGAAGACCCTACACTACAAAATGATAAGTATTAAATCGCTTAGTTACCGTCGTATAGACATAATTTTGTCTCAACAGACGATATTCCATACGAATCCACGTTCAGGTTCCTGTTGTGTATCAACACAGAATTTAACGAAGCCTCCATAATTGTATCGCCAAAGGGGTAAATGATGATGCTGGTCAGATACAGAGACATAGCTCTGAATCATGTACTGGGCTTTACTGCTTTGGGCGTTACATGTCATGGGACAGACATAAGGAGATATTTGTAACTTTCTTTACAATTTTCCTTTCCAAACTGCAGCCGAAGATAATGAAATATACTAGACTGTGGAGTGATTTAGTAGAAGGCAGCGAATGAGGTATGTATTCTAAGAAAATATTATTCCAAGACCAGGCCGGTGTCTAGCTGAATGTGTATTGAATTTGTTCCCTTCAATAAATTGAAATTAGGACTAAAAGGGTCTGTAGGTTGCCCATGCAGGAACCGTGACTGTAGTGTTCTGACAGGTGTGTTGTGCAGGAACCGTGACTGTAGTGTTCTGACAGGTGTTTTGTGCAGGAACCGTGACTGTAGTGTTCTGACAGGTGTGTTGTGCAGGAACCGTGACTGTAGTGTTCTGACAGGTGTGTTGTGCAGGAACCGTGACTGTAGTGTTCTGACAGGTGTGTTGTGCAGGAACCGCGACTGTAGTGTTCTGACAGGTGTGTTGTGCAGGCCTGCTAACAAATAAAACATCAAGTTCGTTTCAACGTGCCACCTGTGAAAGGATAACATTGAGTGTTGCCAGACGTCACACGAGTTCTACCCAACAAAGCAGAAACCTTCTGATTTTGTCTACTGTTTATTGACTCATAAAACACCGAACGGACGCAAAACACACCACAAGGTTTGAACCATAATAGGCATATTTACGGGCCGAACTCAGGAAAAAATTACGACCCAAAGACAGCTAGTACATCCCTTGAGAATGTAGTAAATTTTAACCAATTGGGAAAGACACTAACAGATCAAAGTTGCAAGTATGAAGGAGTTACAGTAGCAGACTAAGTTAGGGGAATGCCTACTACCGGCCTAGCGCATCTTGTGCCTTCCCATCTGCCATCTGGAAACAAAAAAATTAACAATACACAGAATTATAATTTTGACAAACTTAGGCTGAGGGTGTTCGAGAAAAAATGCTGAGAAAGACATGTGGGCCTAACAAGGAGGAGGTCATAGACTGGAGACAACTGCATGATTAGGAGCTTCATGATTTTTACTTCTCATCAAACATTTGTAAAAGGTAAAAGTAAATCAGTCCCGTTACAGGCCCGGAGGGGCCCAGAGGGGTCTAGGAAGTTAAGGTTCCCAGATTTCGTGACAACGGCACAGGATGGTGGTAGATTATCAGCCTTACGCACCGGCTGCCTTTACCCCCAGGAAATACTCCTGGTAATCATTTCTGTTATAGGCTGAGTCGACCCCAGGGCCATAGTGCGATCGGAAGGATTTTCTGCCAATGAAAAATCCACTGACACCAGATGGGATCGAACTAGCGACCTTCCGATTTGTAGCACAACACCTTAACCATTGTGCTACCGCGGATCAAACATTAGTAGAGTGATAAAATTATGGAGGATGAGTTTGGCAGGGCATGTGGCACGTATGGGGCGAAGAGAAATACGGAGAGGGTTTTAAAGGAAAGGAGCCACTTGAAAGACCTAGGAGTAGACAGAGGAAAATATCAAAATGGTTAGGATGGGGGGGGGGATGTGGGTTGACTACATTCGTCTGGCCAAGAATATAGAAAAATGTCAAATACAATTTGGGTTCCATAAAATGCCAGGAATTTCTTGACTAGCTAAGAAAGTATTAACGTCCCAAGAAGCAGTCTGCTCCGTCGAGCCAGTTTGAGGGACCAATCGAACTGTATGTAATTATTACGTGTATTTTAAGAGTATGGACCCATAAATCTGTACACCACTTCAACAAAAATACAGAACCATGAAAAGGTGCAATTAATAAAAAATGAATTTTTCTATTATCAAGTTTTTTTTTCATTGCGATAGCATACTACAGTGCTTCCCAAACTGAGCTCCCGTCTAACACTGAAATTCCACAAGCTGCAACAGATTTATGAAGATCTTGTCTAAAATTTGTAAAAAATCAAGTTAACGGATAGAAGTTCCTCAGCCATACATTATTCACTTAGCCCCTTACATATAAGCAATCCGTCGGATAGGATCTGTAATGTACAGTGACATTTTTTCCCGCCAGTAAGTTAAATTTTTCCTACCTCGAATAAAGACATAAAAGCTGTTTTTGTTGTGTTCCATGCAGAGCAAAGAACGTCCAGATAATCGGCGAATTTAAAAAGTTTGGAAACAAATGACATAAGCAGTATAGATCTCCGAAAAAAATCAAATCTCCATGGTCACACAGAATGTGATCATTTCGAAAGCCCAGTCAGTACCTGAGTCAGTGGCTTTCAAAACTTTGCCAAGCAAATTGTTAAAGTATTCAGGGGACTGCAGAGCTCCCAGTAAATGAAGTTACACCTCCTCCCCACAGTAAAGAAAAGCCATTCGGCGCAACCAGAGAAATAATCACTGCTTCCTGAAAGGAAAAGGGTCTCGAATTATGAAATGCCTTCCCTGCGGCATACATACTCGTACAGTCCAGTTACCCTGTCTTGAAACTTGCGGGATGAAGATGTGGGGCAAGACGAAGGAAAAGAGAGATGCTAGTACTTGTCTGATGGCACGAGATGTCAGTGAAAAATACCACTGCCAAACACATCGGCCGATAGAAAATTGGGAGCAGGCAGTCACCCTACTGGAAGTGATAAATGGTTTTGCACAGATAGTAGTTGGTGAATCATATACCCTCGCCAGGCGAATATCCACCTCATCCTACCCACATACCTTAAATAACTTCCAAGTCACTAGTTAACAGGCCTCCACTGTAATGTATACCTCAAAGCCAGGATTACCCGATGGAGTAGACCAGTCTGTTGATATGTCAGTGCTTACTTTGAGGACCTTGACGACATCTGGTGGGAACTGCATGAGAGCCGTGTTGGACACTCTCCGGTAGATCCGGTCCACGAAGATGCCGGCTCTGATGGCGTGTGCAACGGAACGGAACTTGGGTTTCTCGTCTGACTTCCGCCGCGTGGTGGCCATTTGCCGGGTGAAGGTGGATGCGAGCCATTCTCGCACTTCGGGTGGCACAGCGTCGGGCTGCACCTCTGACAGTTCGTCGTCTTCGTCCGCTAGGCGTCTGCACAGGAGAGCGCTTCAGTTAAAAGCATCCCAAAACACTTCGTGATATGAGTAAGCTGCCCATGTCTTCCCGCGCCTTGCGACTCTACGAATTATTTTGATTAGTAATCAGAGACAGGCACCCTCTGATTACAGCCGTAAAGAACGACACGATAGATTTCTCAAAGACGAAGGTCTTAAGAGACTAGTTGTACTGTGTAGTAAATTTTACATTCTGTTTGTAGTTCGAGGTAGTTCTAATCGGACTGTCGGACCGAACTATTTACTGGGAGAAACAATTCGCTTGCTTATTGGAAAAGGAAGTTCCTTGTTACATGACAAGTGCAAACTGTGTAGGCTATCTGATAACATCTGAAACAGTCTTCCACATACCAAAGAAAAAGTAGTATACTTCACTGAAAAATTACTTATATTTTGAAAATATTGCTTTTACTACTTGATTGTTTATCAAAAATTTGCCTACACTAATAACATTCGCAATTTTTATTTCACAGAACCGGCATTTCATATATACAGCAGGCAAAATTTAAATGGAACGAGACCTACTTCGGTTTATGTTACTGCATCTCGGAAACCAGACGATTTACTTGTGATGCCTAAACGTAATATAATATTAAATACTGTACGTCAGCACAGTCACTTTATTACTCAAGGTAATTATAAGGCTACATGTTTCGACTACAGATTAGTCATCTTCAGGACTATTTTGTCAATTGTGTCACAAGATGCTACGCACACTTTGGGATCCTAATGGGATCCCAAAATGTATGTTCAGGCTCCAACACTGCCAAAAATAATTTCGAATTATAGTCGCATTTTTCTCAAGCGTGAGATCGCAGACGCGGAAAAGCACATGCACAAGACCCATTGTTGATTTGTTTTCAGATAGCACCTATTCACACTGTATGTGTAAAAACTACACACAACACTGTACAGTACTACTTGTGAATCTACTATGTAGCATGCTTTGCTTTGTTATCTAGAAATTCAACGCATTATAATGTATCAACTCAACTGAATTAGTTATACACAATTTAAACTATTCTTTCTACTTGGGGCTCTATACATATCGTTAGAATGCGAAACTACTTACAAAGAAATGCGCTGTAGCACATTAGAACTGGAAGAAGATGATACCAAGGGAACTAGTGTTCCTTGTAGATTGCGGGAATATGTGACAGACGTTTCGGAATTGCAGGAAACTGTTATGAAGGTTTACATTTTGACAGGCGAATTTAAGCTGCAGACAAGCCAAATGTAACTAGGAAGCATTATATCTACAAAGAAAACACGTCCTATTTCAACAAAAAGGTTATTTCTAAAGAGCTACTCTTAAGAAGCAAATGTTGCCTGAGAAAACAAAAATCCCTGTTTCCTCGACAACAAAATTCCAGTTTTGAGTGAAATGTAGCGGTCATGTTTTCGCAATGCGGATTTCAGCAGTGACATTAATGAGTAGCGAAGAGGGGGAATAGTTGGCACAATTTTCATATTTTAATATTTCAAATTTTTTTCTGTACTTGTTAAGTTGAATGTAACAGCACGTGGGGGAAGCAACACTCTTGTGCTACAACCTGATCTACGCAAATTTGACACTATTTATAAGGAAATGGAGGGAAATGCTTTTTCCTTAACCTCTGCAAGTATGCCAATCTGCCCCGCAGAAAGAGTAATTTGGAATAAGGTAAAATACGAGGAAAAGAGAAAGATGAGAGCTTTCAAGGTGAAAAACAAACAGACAACAATTAATGTAATGTTTTATAAAATTAAACATTTCAGATATGTTTTGTACACAACAGCAGGGTGTTATTTTTGTAATAAATAAACAAAAAACAAACAAAAATTTGGAACAAATTCAACACATTTACTTAAATTGAAAAAGTAGGTCAAAAGGAAATGTAACTCAATATAACACTGACCTACCACAGGCAATATACTTTTTAATTCAACATAAAGGATTCCAGTTTCATCAGAGTGGCAGTGTTAAGCAAACACTGTTGGAACTGCCTTCATTGCATTCTTCATGTGACCACAACTTGCAATTCACACTGCGAAAGGCTATCTTGTTGGCAGTAACTACTGAACTACTTATGTCAAGAAATAATGAACCAGTTTTGGCATTAAAGATTAGGAATGGAGGAAGTAACTAAATTCTCCGTATTCAGAATAGGGAAGCAACACCACAACCAATCACAAGAACCCTCTAAAGATGGGGGAAGTTTAAGACAATCCAACCGCTGTCTTTAAAAGTTTTCCTGCTTTGAGTTTTGATAGGTTTTTCAGTGTAGCAGAATAAACTCTTTAAGATAAATAATTCTTGCTTAATGAACCTATTCCTGTTTCATTAAAATTTTAACAGCTGGACGATAAAGTGTTTTAACCTTAGCTAAAAGTAGCAAAGCGAATTCAGTGACTCAACAGCGTACTTGAAAACGAGACCTTCACAGACACGTTGCTGATTTTAAAACTTCTTGCTCTTAATCGATCAATTGTTAATAAACTCAAGGAAGGTGTTAATTGTACAGCACTCACACTGTATCATTTAGACTTTTCTTTAGTAACATTCTCTCGTCTACGGATTGATAACCTTTGGCAGACAGATTTTGTGGAAAAACGTGTGAAAACAAACGTTCTGTATCCTATTTTTGCTTTCAAAGGACCACTGCTGGTTCTTCGAAGCCTCAGGCTACACATGTTTACAGCAGGAAGGCGGGGTCGTTATCGTATAAATATAACAGCTTTCAACGGTCTTACGTGAATTCACGGAAACATAACAAAACGGAAGTTGTTAGTGAGACTACTGACCCGGTTGTGCAAACGTTACATAGCGCAAATGAATACATTATGCCAGGGGTTCACAAATTTTCCAAAAATCTAGGAAATATCTCAAAATTCTGGGCGCCAGATGGATAACATTTAGAAAGTTCCAATCTGAGAACCTGAAAATATTAGGCGCCGTCGTAAAAAATTTATTCGCCCAGGCGACCTGGCGACTGGGATTTCTGCATCCCCGTATCACGCTTACAGCAATACGTAAAATGTTTTGAAATAAAGTAAAACGGTTTTCATTTTTCGTGTTCCGACAGCGGCAAGTAAGAAGCCCGATGTCGCATTAGATGTTACGCAGTATAGCCTTAAAGATGTGAACCGAAGTTTCAGAGAAACTTGCTACCGGCCTCATCACCTCCCGTCTAGTGTATACAAATAGGCTTCTAAATAAATACAATACGTCAGTCGATAACACAACACTTTATTTATATACAAAAATAGTATATTTTGTCAGGGCGACATGTTTCGACCTTATAAGGTCATCCTCAGGTCCTCCAAGAAGACAGCTACAAGAGTTGTTTATGTTTCATTGCGTTGTGAGATCCCACAATGCAATAAAACATAAACAGCTCTTGGAGCTGTCTTCTTGGAGGGCCTGAGGATGACCTTATAAGGTGGAAACATGTCGCCCTGACAAAATTTATTATTTTTGTACATAAATAAAGTGTTGTGTTATCGACTGACGTATTGTATTTATATGTTATAACACTTCGGGATTAAAAACATCAAACAAATAGGCTTCTACCAGAACACAGCGATCTTTGTAAGAGTAGAAACTTATTTTAAGAGAATAGACTGATATTTGACAAAATGCATTTTGCAATGGAAGACAAATGCATACAGTGCACTGCAAGAAATCCGAAAGAGCACAGTAACTAATCTGTAACGCATTCTTACTTGTACAAACCCGTAGGCACACCAGCGAGCACGTACTAATAAAAATGATCTATTTTCACAGAGTTGGGGAAAATTTATTTTCTCAAACAAAAGATCGTTGTGCCACAAAAAGTTTCACGGAAAGGGGAACGGGGTAAATTCGTACCAAATAAATTAAATTTCACACTTCAGGAAATCAGACGGCATGATTGAGAGATGTCCAGCTTTTCTTGTTTGACCAAGATCAAAGCGTGATGTTTCATATAGCACATAAGCAAAGATATATGTTCAGAGTGCACCGTGTGAAATGCTATTATATGCATGAGTACATCATTAAATATTCTCTTTGCCAAAATAAATGGCCTGTTGTTATAAGAAAATCGTGTAGATTATATTCGAATGATAAGATTTATTGAGATCGTATTGTTTTTTTTTATATTGAGCAGATACTTAAATAAAGTAATACAAAGAAGTGTGACTTCACATTTCGCAAAAAGGGATATGTATTAACTGAACCACAAAATATTTTATTAGCACGTGAATAAATTTTATTTCCTTAGTGCACAAATCGATAAGGCGTAGAATCCCATAAGATTTGCACCTTCAACAACATCGCTGTGAGAAAGTCAACCCTCGTGTATTATATCGTAGCATTCCCTTGTCCGGTAGCAGAGGGCACGAGTCCGTTCTCCTCAAATAAACACGCACTATTGAAAAGGCGTGTATTGTTTCCAAGCAGCCTTTGTGATCTGAATGTGGCAGGACTCTGGAGACTAAATTTTACAGAATTTGAAGCAAACTAGTTCCAAAATTTACAGTCTAGCCAGGTATAAACGGAATACAAAGGAGGAGCTTAAGGATTAAAACCTGGTGTCACTGCTGAAAACCGCCATGTACTAGAAAAATCCACAATATATTAAAAAATACATCATTGGTTATACTGGGGTCAAATGGAGCGGTGTAATGCAACTTACCTACAGCAAGCAATGGGCACATGAAGGGATCAGAAAGACGAAGAAATGTTTTTATTTTATTGAAGAAAATGCCTAACTAACAATACAATGTAGAAACAAGAAAGAAACACCAGGAAGTCACAGTCAATCTGTTGAGTGTTTGCTTCGGCAGACACGCAACTGATGGTCTCGTGAAAGAGTTGCTTACGCAGCACACACTTCCACGTTGAGGTAAACGT
>Ga0123354_10003145_pt1 | contig 22595 bp, 16 predicted proteins | sample TergutLab28metaG_2_FD_97872 | JGI IMG/M metagenome (GOLD analysis project Ga0123354, IMG submission 97872) | Labiotermes labralis P4 segment gut microbial communities from Petit-Saut dam, French Guiana - Lab288 P4 | ecosystem: Host-associated > Arthropoda: Insects > Digestive system > Gut ... | reverse complement strand
GGTTGACCAACTAGATGACACTTGCTTTATTATATATTGCTCAACATGTTTCAGACGTTAATACGTCCATCTTCAGGAGCTAGCGAGTACTTGTTGTGTTGTGTTGTGTAGGCTGCAATGATAGAGGTTTTGTGTGTTAGTTTATATATCTAGTGGTAAGTGCTATACCTATGTTATGTGTCGTGTGTGGCTGTGGGTGAGTGTGTTTCTGCAAGCGTGTGGTCTTCTAGGAAGTTATGCCACGTCAAGCCTCAAGATGGAGGCACTAAATTCATCGAAATGTTGATAACCATTTACCAATAGACACGGCGTAAGGCATCATATGACGTCAATCTTCCACAACACTACTCTACGAACCACATATGCTGCTTGATATTTTAAATGCTATCGTTGGTAATGGGGGCAAGAAGTGGCGCAATTGGTTGAGGCACCGCGTTATAAGCCGGAAGGTCGCGGGTTCGATTCCTTATGGTGTCATTGGAATTTTTCATTGACGTAATCCTTCCGGCCGCACTATGGCCCTTGGGTCGACTCAGCCTCTAACAAAAAAAAATACCAGGAATATTTTGTAGTTTGTAGGGCTGAAAACATTACTACCTTCATGTGCCGATTTCATAAAATTTGGGAACTTCAGCCTCCTGAAACCCTCAGGGCCTGTCCAGACCTGTACAGGCATTACTTTTCTTTATCTTCGTTAATACTAATTCAGATTTACTTTTCAAATTGCAAATACATTTTTACTGATTTAGTAATACTGAAAATCACAGACGAATTATTGTTAGGACTGCTGGTTCTATTCCCGGCCCTGGGCCAAAATTTCCAAGAAATTTCTTTATTTCTTTTACTCATTCCAGATACAGGGGTGCTGATAAGTCCTTAGCCCGACCAGAAAGGAAACAAGATAATGTTTCTGTCAAAATGGCGTGTATTTCCTTCGGCGTCTTGCCGTACCGGGAAAAAAAAAACGCGATGACTGCTCGCGTCTCGATGTTGTTGAAATCGCGAGCGTTCCCATCATGCTTCCGAGATTTTTTCCGTCCTGGTTGGGTTAAGGACTTATCGGCACCCTTGTACAATGTGTGGCAGCAATTAAAATTGCTTCACCATTGCTTTCGAATTCCCTTGATCACTGACCGCAACTTTCCTTGCGACGTTACACGCTACATGCAGTGCCGAAGGTGTCGTTATATACATCAAGAATAAATTAATCTTCATCAGTAAAGGCAACTCGCGTGCTTGGAAGTTATGTCTTATTCTAACAGCATATACAGCGTCTAACTGTAAACAGCACGTTTTGATTCCAAGTAAGCTTTGAAAAAACTATTATGTGTTCCTGCTCTGCCTAGTCCTGTGTACTGCCGTATTCTTTTCGTAAGAAGACCTTCAGAATTAGCTTTCAATTTTTCGAGTAATGAAGTATTGGGCTTTTCTATTCTCATTCTTCTCTGATCAGGTGAGTACAAAAACCAAAAGTCAGCTGATCTACTGCATCGGAATCCACACTGACATCCACCAGTAATTTCATGTAGTACTGTATTTTACGGTAGGTTTATCAATAAGGTTACTGTACTGTGTAATGTTCACGCACGACAATTAGACTGCTATATTCTGTGGAATGTACATGTACAATCCTGGAGAAACCAGGCCTAAAGAAGAGGCCACTTAACTGGAAATCCCCTGATTATGGCAAAATAATATAACGGGTCTGAAGGAACAAATATTCTAAGAAAAGGCATGAAATAGACTACCAAAAACAAAACACCAGTTAAGTTTCAGTTTGTCTGGTATTTTACCACAATATATTAGATGCTAGAGGTATTAGACTTCAAATGAAGTATAAAAAGTTTTTAGTTTGTCACGAGGTGAGTGTAAAATGGCGAGCGAGGAGGCCGGCCTATTTTAAAAGAGATAACTGTGCTTATACAAAGGACCAATCACGTAAATTAAACTATGCCGAAATAAATGAAAAGAATTTAAAAACTCAGGGTACAAACAAGGTGGACAATCTAATACAAATGTATGGAAAGGCAATGTGAGCAACCAAGACGAAAAACCATCCCTTGGGCATTTTGAGTTCTGACAGCAGTGTTGCTGAGGATTCAATTGTTCTGGGACGTTACGCAGTGTCAGGTGGTAATACCAGTCGATACGTCGTAACGCTCCAAAAGACTTGGATCTTAAAACGATCACACTGTATCATCGGAGGAAACATACAGTGTGGGCCAAAAGTAGGTACACAGTAATAATATACAAGATATATAATATAATAAAAATATACTATATACTGTATACCTACTTTTGGCCCACTTTGTATAAAGCAATGATAAAAGACGGTCCTTTGTAGCCTTAAAGGTTATGGGAATTGGAAACAATAGGAGTTAATAGCGGTGTTACAGGTCAGAAGACCATAACTTGAATAAGTGTCGCCGTGAAAACTTGGTAATTTATATAAGAAACATTATAAAACTACATACGCCCATTTTACCTTCGAAATTTACACTGGTATAAAAAAATTAAATCGAAAGGAAAACAATTACTAGAGACACATCAAGATGAATGACTCCATGTCTTCACTTTCATGTCTAACACGGCAGTGAGGGAGAACAACAACATCGATAAAGGCCTTGAAATTTCTTTTCCTACCCATGTTAATGATCTATCGTCAAAGTGTTCAAAGGTATGTACATAATAAAAACGTACAAATACACCAAGAAAGAGAGACTACCTAAAGATAACTCATACACAAATCCACAGCCAGGAAGAGTGAGCAAATATAAACCCAGTCCTAGATGGTACGGACGATAAGCTCCCTTGAAGAAATTTATCTATTGTTATTCCTAAGAGTGTGACGGGGGACACGCGTGTGCACACAGGGGAGCTGAAAATCCTGCAAGTAATGGCCAGAACTTAATAACTTACTTAAGCATACGTGTACAGTGAACAATTCTTGCAGTACCCACATGCCTCCGAGCACATAAAGAAATATCAATGAACACACCCACTAACAACGAATAACCTTCTATGTCATCACAAACACACCCAGAGTAATTTACCTCAGTGTTACAAAGCATGCCCAAAGAAGAAACTATCTTTCAATCGGGAAACTGGAATGTCAGAGATTTATTTTTGTCAAGTACATTGCTCTTTTAAAATAGCACAAGCCTTCAAAAAGTTCACAGGAACGAATAAGATCTTCTAATAAGCGAAAAGTGACAATCAGTAGGTCAACTTCACGACAGCTTTCCAGAAATGTTTTCGCCATCTTAAAGTTCCTGGCGCTAATGTAAGAAAAGGTGATATACTATAACAGTGTCGTCTTTGTTTAACCACCCTCTAAAACCCCCGGTAATAAAATGTAGCTAGTGGGTATGTAGGCAGTAAAAACGGCTGATGGGAAACAATAATGTCATTGTTTGAGAACTGCATGACTTCAAGCAGTTGAAAGGATACTGTCGCTGTGGCTTTTACATATAGAACGTTCACAGATCATTTATGTGAATTGAGACTTAAAAAGTTACTCCACATCAAAGAGAAGGTATATTTAAAAGAAGCTTCCTTACTTATTTCAACGATAATAAATTGAGAGTATGAAGTCAGTGAAGGTTTTTGAGTCAGGACAATCAAAATACAAATTAAAATGTTTTATCAGACTCTAGCACTTAAAATACTCCATTCAGAAGGTCCAAGAAAATCAGGATGGGATTGAATATGCACAGAACCTGCCGAATTCTGATCTACGCTCATGATATAAAATGCGGCCATAGTTACTGGTCGCCAGCACTGGATCCAACAGTTCAGTCTGACCCATGCATTTGCCATACTCATACATACATACACGCATATATTTATGTGTAAACACACAAATCCAAAATAAAAAGACATTAAGTGCATTACCAGTGAAGAGGCTAGCGTAGCACTGAAGGCACGGGAGTTGATAACTTAACACTCACCTGCAAAAAAAAGAACATACAGTAATTAACAAAATTTATAATAAATTCTAAATTACGTAGGTTATTCGGAAAGTAAGTACCGTCTGCGCATATATCTCGCGCACCCTCGAGACTGTCACTTTGCGCATGTGCAGTGACTTCCTCTATCAATTGAGAAGCCACAGATGCCATTTTGTGAAATTCGTGTTATGTTTATATTTGTTCCTGTGCGTTAAACATGTTTAAGACAATTTAAGGGGCCGCCGACTGTGAAATACGGTCTGTAATTTGTTTTTTGAACGCTAGGAATGTGCTACCAAGTGAGATTCATCACCAGATCTGTCAAGTGTATGGTGATAATGCGATGAGTGCTGGCATGGTTAGGAAATGGGTTCGGATGTTCATTGAAGGACGAGAGAACGTACACGATGAGGCGCGAAGTGGGCGTCCATCTTTAGTAAATGATGATTTGGTGCGTAAGATCAATGAAGGAGTTCATGACGACAGACGTTTCACAATTTCTGATCTCCTACACTTTCCTCAGATTTCAAGGACTCTACGACACTGTCAGTAGTGGTTAACATCGCAGGCGGCCGCATTCTATGAGGATATATAAAAACTTGTGCCCGCTACAATAAGTGCCTCAATAATGGCGGCGAATATGTGGAAAAATATTTTGAAAAGTGTAGAATTTAATAACATTAAAATTTTATACGAAACCTTACTCGATTTTTTTACAGCGAAACGGTACTTACTTTCTGAATAAGCCTCGTATAAATAAGCCAATACCATTGTAAGTACCGTAATACATTGAGAATAGTTCTTAGCTACCACCACCAACGCCAACACGTCATTGTCGTCTTCGTCATTGTCAGCGGAAACATTATTTATTTTATTTCTTCTTAAGTACATCCATGCTAAATTTCGATTCGAAAGAGGTCACATTACCATTACGTTCATTTCGCATCCTGGATTTTCAATGAAACCCCGACGCTATGAAGCCTGATGCTGACACAGCCGGAAAACAATCTAAGAATATAAGTGCCCTTTTCCAAGATATTTCCAAACCATAATTTTCTGCACATTCCCAGTATTACCTACTGAACCATATATTCAGTATCTCATAATTTACTACCTAGTATTCTCTATTCCAAAAAAAATAAACACCAAAAACCTTGTATTTTACTATTTTAATTATAACATTGATCTATATAAATCAGAAACTTCCCATATATACAGTGTCCTAAACTGCTAAATTACTTAATTCTTTTTACAACCAATATTAGTTTGAGTGCTTCGTTTCAGAGACTGGAAGGGAAGAGGTGTAAATGAAAAGATATTAAAACGAGTCTCAAATTAATCTGAGTATCTGAACTGGATTCAACTGGCAAAACCTTTAATTCCTTAGCGAGATCTATAAAAAATTAGATAATTTTTTAACCTGGTGAGTGACATTCAGCTTGTTAAGGAGAAATAACTACATGTCATATGGTTGTGGCTTTTCTTCGGTGAAACTCTTGTAACAATCATTTAACGAACGTTTTATTCTTTTTCGTGTTACAATTATTTTTTTATAGTCTTCAACCTGCCATCAGGAACAACTCTTTACTTCGTGGCACAAAATAGGAACTTGTTCTCTAGGCACTAGACTATTAGGCCTATTACCGGCCAGAACGTAATCCCCTGTGTGCAGTAAAAGCTAGTAAAATTTACCGTAAGAGTTCGTTGTACTGACTAAAGGCTTCACAAATCGTGGACAGTTTGCAGTGTGATCAGAATTGTTCCATAAACTCGTAATAACCAAAGAACTGGTTCGGGCCATGAATACGACTAAAGACCAAGCTCGCCGACTCACTGACAAATTCAAGACAATGTTGCTGTCTTTGTGCCAGACAATGGAATTAAAACAGAATCTCTATTGATAGGAAGACACCATTTACATCTTCTACCGTAGATGGCAGTATAATGCTAAAATGAACTTTAAATAACACAAAACAATCAGGTGAAAAATAATTTCTTAAAACTCAATATACTATACGATATACAAGGTAGTCAAAACACAAATATAGATAAATTTGTAGCAAAGGTGGCTCAAGTTAGCAACTACATGTTTCGGCCTGTAATTGCCATCATCAGATTGTACAATACTTAGTGTAGAATAACTATAGACAATATGCAATACAACAATATGGTCTGATGACGAGATCTCGATCACCATAACAATATATATTGTATACAGTATACAATATATATTGTATACTGTATAGTTATTCTACACTAAGTATTGTACAACCTGATGATGGAAATTACAGAAGGCCGAAACATGTAGTTGTTAGCTTGAGCCACCTTTGTTACAAATATATCTAAAGTTGTGCTTTGACTACCTTGTATACCATATCGTATTTTGATACACAAAACGGGGATGCCGCATCTCAAAGACTTAAAACTTCATCACAAAACCAGTTTCACACTTCAAATATCTAGGATGTGACACCTCTTACGAAATATACTATGGTGTAAATATCAAACACATCACATTCAATGAATATGCGGGATGATCTGCAGAATATTAAACAGGACTAAACGAAAGGAACAAATCTCGTAAAGCAATGTCAGTTCCTCACTGTCATGCGGAAGTAAATCTGGGAATAATAAATAAAAAGTCTAGCAAAATTCACACAGCGACAATGAAATTCTTAAGAAGTGCCAAAGGATATACTAAATTAATAAAGTTAAAACTGACTATAAAGGGGATGACTTAAATATTTCGTTAGTAGTAACAATAGAATAGATTACGAAAGAAGAAAATGGTTAATTTATCTTCATACCCGCAGATTGCAGAACAATATGTAGTCGTGGTCCGCATTCAATATACTTAATATCTTCCCTATCACGTCAGCTGTCACGGGCGCTTTGTCGCATAGGGAAGACAGCATTTGCCGTGCATTTATAGCCTAGTCCGTTTTCGCCGTGTAGTTCGGCACACTTTAATTCATACACGAGCCTCGAAGTTGCTACCTCCAACTTCTAAAAGGCTTCGCAAATTCTGAAAATATTTCTCGACACACAACGAACAGCTTCTCTTTAAATATGAACAGTTTATCTTCGACAAATGTCCTTAAATTTCCCCCCAAAAAGGGTGGCTTGCCCTGTTTTTTAAATATTTTTCAATTAATTTCCCGAATAATGAGGTAGGATTAAATTAATGGAACTGTCAATATTTGTTTCTTCTCCAGACGCGGAACTTACTATTTTCGCGCGCGCACTGAAATTTGAGGTCGCGTGAAAGAAATTTCATGAACTGCATGCTGTTTTCATTTTCACCAACACTTATTGTGGTTGTTTACATTCCTGTTTAAAGCAAAGCATACTTCTTCTGAAAAAAAGTGGTTTTATTTTTGTTTTGTTCAGCACCGAAAATGCTGCTCGAAGTTCTTCCACAACTCGGAATGCAGTTCTTTTACATGACACTGTTGACGATGGGTATATTTTACAGAAATTCAGTGACATTTTTACCATGACACGTACATGGTATACAGTATTAAACAAACTGTTCCAAAAATATCTCTCTTTGTCCAACACTATAAATTTCTTACACGCATGCACCTACAACATTCTATCTATGAATCACAAGTTAACGGCACATTTTTATTGCATTTCAAACTAAAAAAATTGGCGTCACATTCGTCCGACTCGTCTTACATGACAGCAACCCTATCTCCCTATGTTCGGAAAAACGATGTATGACGAACTGGGTAGAGTATAACATGACACAAATGTGTGGGTAGTCAGATTATTTGATGTTGGTTATGAAATTGAGACGGGCGTGAGCGTAAGCCACGGGTAGCATAAGAAGTTTATAAACAACTATACTGTGACTACAGTGACTGACTCAAACAATTCAAAATAGGGTGCAGTAGTAGGATCTTATGGATCTTAGTTTCCCAATTCCTGGGAAACAAACTGCGCGTCCTTCTTGTTATGAGGACATTCACCATGGGGTTAGTTGGTTGCTTGCTTGGTTGGCTGGTTCCTTGGATAGATAGTTGCTTTGAATTGTATATCCTGGGTTTGGTTCAGATGGAGTCCCTTGATCTCGCTGCCCCAGTTGAATCTACCGCTGATAATGGGTGAGTATTGGGAAGTGGTGGGGGGGGGGGCGAAGTTTGACAGACGCTTAGTGAGTCAATCGTTGTGTCACTTAGCTAATCAGTCAGTCAGTCAGCCAGTTAATCGTTTAGTGTGTGAGTTTTTTGTTAGTTAGTTAGTTTATTGTTTAGTCGTTTAGTTAGTATTTCGTTAGTGAGTCTGTCTGTCTGCCAGTCTTTCAGGCAGTACGTCAATCAGTCACTGAATCAGGTAGGTATTAAGTAGTTTGGTAGGGAGAGGCTTAAGTAAGAAACCATGGAGCTGCATTTTAACTTTTTAATTTGCAATACATTATATAAAGAATAAGACAATTTGTAAGCTGTCGCAGTTTCATTTTTACTACGTACTGCAACGTTCCTTTCCATTGTGCCTGTCTACTTCTTCGATCAAAGCGAGCGGCCATAAGCAGTTTTTACTGTGACAATTCTTTCACTCCAGACAACTTAATTATTTCTGAAAAATATAATTAACTCTTCTAACTGCAGATGCGTATATACAGATCGCATGATAATGTTAGGAAATTGTGAGAAGGAGATATCGCGTCCGACGTTTCGGCATCTCTGAATTTGTCAATACTGACAGCTCCAGACCCTTGGGAAGACAAATTGTGATTTTTAGTACCTGGAAAGATCGTGTTATGAGAAGGTTCAAGGGTAAAGTACATTACTCACTCATGCATTTCTTTTTATCCCTGGCGCGTGTGTGTGTTGGACCCTCCACTTGGAGAAGAGAGGAAGAGCCCCTGTCCTTCTAGATTCAGTGTTCTCTCCAACTGCCTTGTCTCAAAAAAAAGCTGCAGTAGCCACGCCACCATTCTGTCACGAGAGGAACTCACGTGTAAGAGTTCCACACTTTCGTACGTGGAAGTACGGTATAATGGAAACTCTCTGGATTACATCCCGTAGGCGTTCGGTATAAGTACTGGCCGGATAACCGCATAACATGACTGACTATATGTAATTCTCAACCCACGTTTTCAACGGTTCATTTTATCATCCCTATTCATAACGTGTCCAGAGGCGGGCTGTGGTGAAAATCGCGAGGACAAAAGATTGTTATATTTTTTAATAAGACGCCGTGTAGTTCAGCAAATGAGCCTCAAAATTTCGGGGATACCTGCAGACTCCATTTTCAGAGTAGAAGACTTGTAATACACCTTAAAGCCGCAGGCTACAGGAAATGTAGAACTTTTCTATACTGACAATTGGGACAGCAGTTTCCTCAGGCAAAACACACAGCGTCACTTTCCCTAAGACAATAATGCTCTCGTCTTTGGGAACCAAAACTCTCACGTGATAACGAATATTCGGGTTCCATAAAATGCGACAGACTTCTTCACTCTCCGAGCGATTGTCAGCTTGTCACAAAGGACTCTACTCCAAGGTGTTAATTATTCTCCTCTTTATCATCCACAACCGCCACTGTCAGTAGACCCTTCGCCGGTTTGCGCAAACTAACCAACACTTTAAGAATCCAGAAACTCCCTTTCTTCTCTGGGCTTTGTCCATCGTCTGTAGTACAATTAAAACACCACGTTTCGGTAGCTCGCTCTGCTTCTATCCTCAGGCACAACAACTCTCTGTTAGGCCCCATACATAGAGCAACAGGCCTAGTAGCTAAGAGTAGCTTTGACTGAGGGGCCGCCAGACAGGTTCGCTTCTGAAGAAAGAAGCACAGCCTGCTTCCGAAACATCATATTGGAATTATATAACAGATATTGGACAAACTACACAGAAACAAGCGTGCTCCTGAAGGTAACAGACAGTCGTCAGAGGACTGCAGAAGTAAAATAAGGAATTTAGTCGTTTGTGAAAGTCGCCATTTACCGACATGGCGGAGGATTGTTCTTGGATTATGCTGAATATGTAGGGAGGAAGGTCCTATGAAATGTTGGATCATATGTATAAATCTGTGCGGTTTCATATGCCAGAGAACTGGACACTTTATTAGCACTGTTAATACGTATCCTATTCATATTTACGTGCGCCCATGCAGGAAATATTTGATAAAAATTAAAAAGGCTGATTGACAACCGTCTATCTTTTGTGTACACCCGTTCCTAACTCATTCTTGGGATATAACAGACCGTAGTATTATTAGTCATTTTATACAGCCTAAGACTATGATCTGATTGTAAAATAAACATTTAATATTAGAAAGCGTGTGTAAGAGAGCGGCAGTAGACTGTTGTAAGGCATCATACCAACGCAGGAAGTCACAGAAATTCCAAACGATAGGTGATATACTGATCGAGTTTTGAAAAGAGGATCTCGACAATACGACACAGAGAGCGAATACTTCAAAGGCAAAGTTCGCTGTCTCAGTGCCTTACGACAAGTATTATGAAACTGTTCGGTAACAGATGGAACCGTTAAAGACTACCTCTTCAAACGGCTTGCTTCTCATGTGTGTTAATCACTGATATCACGATCAGGTCGGCACGAGGTACATAACATGCAAGGCACATAGACGCAGAATGCAGGGTAATAAACAAAATGGCTCAGCTTAAACCTTTACCTGCTAAAGTGGAGAATATGGTGAATTCCGAATAAAGCTAGCAAAGGGCAGGTGGGATTTAACTCGGCGTTTGAAGGGTTAAGCCTACCGTCCAACTGCAACGCAAGATATAAACAGCGTGCATCGCACTGCTTCACCATGACCATGACATCTCATTGCAATAAGACACATGACGAACAGTTGACAGACTACGCATTGTTTCGAAAATTCGCCATGTAGACTCTTCGATAACAGACGGATTGGATATCTCTCATTGTGCTTGACCCTTAAAGGACGGTGTTTACTATACTAAACAGCATATTTAATACTAACTGAACTCAGTATTTTTTCCATATGGTGCATTTGTTGTTTCGGCTAATCCTCAGAATTAAGTGAAATAATTTTTGATTTCCGTCAAACACTACAATATTTCTTCATTTAAAATACCAACACTTGCACCTTGTCTTTAAAATATTTTAAAAACTTATTTGGTTAAAAAAAACTACAATGTTTATTTTGTTTTGTTATGATGACATGTTACGGTCAACTGACTATTATCAGGCCATTTCCACAGAACTAAGAACAAGGTTCAACGCAGTACAAATAGTGTTTCGGTAATATGAGATCCCATAGAGGTTGCACTGCGTTGCACTTTGTTCTGAGTTGTGTGGAAATGGCCTGATGATGATCAGTGGACCGTATATATTGTCATGACAAAGCAAAATAAATATTGTTGTGTCTTAAGTAAACAAAAAATTATTTCACTTTCTTTTAGTTTCAAACACAAAGGGATGTTACTCTAAAAACAAGAAAATAATAGTCTCATAATTAAGAGTTTTAATCTCCCTAAACGACATAATCTAATCGTTCAATATAGTGGAAAAGTGTATTTTGTTTGAGGTATAGCCTGCTTTAAGCAGTTGTTTAAATTAATTTCAGGCTTCAAAGGATTAATTTCATGTACATTCACAGCCAAAAAAAAAACACAGAAAATTTACATTTTAAGGAAACACAGTTGCCTGAATTTGAAATGACATTGGAAGGTACCCTTCGTTTCCTTTTGATTCGCAGTGTCCTCTGTTCTTCTGGCACTAAGTATGTTTACGTATAATGCTAATTGTAAATGTAAATACTAGAGTACGCATAGCTGTTCCGTTGTATTTCTTTAAGTACTCTCGACACAAAAATATTTTAAATAAACTTGTACAACTTAGCCACGTCTATAGGATATGTTATGTGCTAACTTTTTCACCGCGATCAATTTTTAGAAAACTCACAGTTCGATTTCACCTTTATAAAAAGTTGGGTACACTGAGTAGATATGGGTGGAAGTAAAATTCCTTGTAAGACAAATTTTAGTACAAACGTCCAGTCCCAGATGTTATCAGAATCTCTTTGATAAATTCGTGTAAAAGACACATAAGAATTAAGTAGTATCATTCTATGTGGCAATCCCTATTTAGACCTTTACCTGCTAACGTGGAGAATATGGTGAGCTCCGAATAATGCTAGCAAAGGGCAGATGGGATTTGACGCGGCGTTTAAAGGGTTAAGAAACTTTAAACCCTCAACTTCCAAAATATCTTCCTTTTGAAATAACACATCAAATTGTTTAGGAAAACTGCGAAACGTTTAAAAGAGTATGGAGAAATAGCATCAGAAGGCGTCATAATGTCCGGGCAGTGAACTGATACATCTCAACAATGAAATAAACAGAACTCTCCTTAAATCTGCCTCCAGCTGCGGCTGTTTCAATACGGAGTGCCGAGGGAATGGAACAGATGCTATCGAAATGGTGTTGTTATCCCGGAACAAAATTCCATAGCATAGAGTCCAGTAAATCAATCATGTCTCAAACACCTGTCTTCCGATATTAATATGACGGTTAAAATTTTCAACGAGTATGTTTACTTTCACTTTATTAATACACCTTAAGTTGCTACCGTACAGTCAGTACAGTATTGTAACAAAAAATAATTTAATATGTTGTACGTTAACTGCCACATTGACTTTTCTGCAAGTACGAGTAAAATAAATATTTTATAGACTAAACTCTCGCTCTAAGGGCTTAAATTTAAATTCTTCGGTACTGCACTAAAAAGAAACAGACCTACAGTTCTTTACCTTGGTATTTTCTAAAACATTTAGGAACGTTCTCCATGAGGGGTTGGGGAGAGGGGACAGAACCAGTCGGTTTTTGTGCACAAATAACTTTTAGTCGCGTTACAAAATTTCGAAAAATGACGATTAGTTTCGTCATGTCTATCTCTCCTTTAGTCTGTACGTCTTTCCACATGGAACAATTCGGCTCCCACTAGACGGATTTCCATTAAATTTGATATTTTGGGTTTTTCCAAAATTCTAGCTCGAAAATTGAAGAATCATTAAAATCCGACAAGAATAGCGGGTACATTTACATAAAGACCAATACACATTTATGATCATATCTCGCTCAGCTTTTAGTAGAGTGATACCGTTAGAAGTCTGGTGTGGCCCAAAGGGTGAGTAGAGGTATAGCTCTACTCTTCCATGACCGCGGCACTAGAAGGGGGTGAGTGGTCAGCAGCACGCCCCGGCCGCACTTTATCCCTGGGAAAGACCCGGTACCCATTTTACAGGAGGCTGGGTGGGCCCCAGGGCCGGTCTGGACGGGCGGAAAATCTCTTCCCCACCGGGATTCGATCGCTCAGCTCTTAGTAGAACGAGAAATGTTCAAGATAAATGTAGTATAGCAAATCAAAACATTCATCTTACTGCCAACGAAGTTTTTTTTTTCCGAAATGCTCACTGTTTATGGATAAAGTGGAAAAATACGGCGGGATCAGACAGGCAACTTATGGAAATACGGCGCATTCGCTTTACATGTCAATGACTAAGGCAAAGTACAGACACACACTCAGATTATTTAACACTCATTGCTTCTCCACGGCAAGAGCGGCTACGCGAACGCGCCTCAATGTTACGTTATACGGACATTGAAAACAAATTTAAAAGAACAATCAACTGATGACATTATTCTATATGAACGTTTATAGCAATGTTACAGTCCGTATGAGCCAGTCACAATGTGCGACGTTTGATATTAGATAAACTACTTTTATACACTTACGGAACATCAGTACTGTATAGAAGAGTCCGAGTGTATCTGGCCAAGCTAGAAACTCTAAATACAAAGGGAAGGGGAGGAATGTGTAAAGGAGGGGTTATAGGGGAAAATGAAATTTCGCGGGACGCTTATATTTTAATTATTAAAAAAAATTTCATAGCCCACAGATAACTTTTTCAACAACTCTCTTAGAGATTCTGTTACTAAAATTATCGTCTCCGATGTCACAGAATTGTTATTACTGTCATTATTAGGCTATTACCGATGTTTTTGTTTTTGGAAAACTGCACACGGAAGTCATCTAATTTTGACATATTTATAAAACTGCTCAGTGTCTACCTACTAAATCGAAGTCCTCAACAAAAACATAAACTGTGACAGTCCACACTGTCTTGATCCTAGCATCAGTTAACAATGGACACCGTTTCCACACACATCACAAGACCGATAAACACAAATGTTTATTCATTACGTATCAAAGAATTCAAACAGTGTTTATTTCTATATTTTCTATTCATTACTTGCCCAAATTTATTTTTCAGAAGTATAAAGCCTCAAATTACGTGGCACAATGGCAACATACTAGCAGCAAATGACTTCGTATGATAGAATTTGCATTAATTATTAATGCTCTGTGAAGAGTCCATTTTGTTTCCTTGCAATTAACGCAGAAATTAATGATGCAGTTACCCACCAACAGGCCTATGTGGGCCACTTACAGACAACCATAAAGAAGTCTATAATTAGGTGTTTTTTGCATGGCAATGAAGATTAGTCTTATAATGGGAGAGAAAATTTTGAGGGTGTGCACGAATAGGAAGCAGAAGAGAAAAATTTGGAACAAAGAGTTGGGAAGTGACATGAAGGACGAAAAAATTGTGTACTATGCAGCTTAATAATTTTAATTCTTCAACGGAAGTCAATAAGATGATACTATCAAAGAGCCCGAGAAAGAGCGGACATCCAGCACACATGGCAGCGATGAAAATACTTGCGGAAACTGGTGATGAAAATGATGTGATGTAACAAATTTAAAAAAAATTAGCTTTAATAGGAAAATAATATTAAAGTGGGGCTTAACTAAAAGAAGTTTAAGGATGTGGACTAGATTCAACTGGTTAAGAGACAGAAAAAGAGAAGAAGTGGGCTTTTGTAAACACGACCATAACATTAGAGTTACATAAATGATGAAAATCCTGACTCTCTGAGCGACCATAAGCTTCTGAGGGTCTTTGTCTCGTGGGATTATTTTAATAGCATATTTATTGGTGCATACGTCCCATATTTCTTTTGTTGAACTAAAATATTGGTTCCATTCCTTGGCTGGAAAAGTGACCATAAATTAAAAAATTGCACGAAGGAAAATCACGGTACGACTTACGGCGGTTTTCCAGATTATGTCGCAGAAGAGAGAGAACCTTTTACTGCGAATATTAGGGAATGAACCAATTTCTTCTCTCAAGGTGACATGGCTAACTGTTATCCGATTTCAGTTCCGCTAAATGGAAATATTGACCTCCATCATCTTTAATCTCAATTACACACAAACGTTGTGTGTGTGTGAGTGTGTGTTTATAAAACCACCACTATACCAATCGTAACTCCTACGTGTGCGATAAAATTGAACTTTAATTTGAATTTATTATACAAGCCTCAAAATAGTTCCAAGAACACGTTCCTTGAAGTCAAATACACTTGTGAATGTAATTATTTTCGTTATAGTATAAGAATAATTATAGCAGTTAAATCTAATTATTACACTTTCGAACACGCAGTGTAGTTCTGATGTTTATGCGTCACACATAATGATCGCACTTATATAATTTTATACGTATGTAATCAAGATAGAAGTGAGGCATATAATTCTGTTGAACATGTTATGCCTGACCGACGTTGTGTACAGTCGGATTATTCAGTCGTGACCACTTTGTTGCGCATAAGGGGAGCCATATATATATATTACAGTCGCCCAAATACTTAAACCCTGTAGACCACCTGTACAAATCTCTCTGACCCTGCAAACCATCTTGTTTTTTGCACCCATCCAGTAGTTACTAATTCCATGAAGCTGAATCCCTCTTAAGGAGCTACTAAAAGATTCCACGAATTTTAAAAAATCGAAAGGTCTGTTGCCGTGTTTACAACTTTCAAGTACTTTTCCTAAAATGAGCCAAGTTAATATAGTTCACGCCCTGCAACAATATTTCTTTAAGATCCTTTTTAATATTCTGCTTCCATCTAAGTATAATCTTTCCAAGTGGTTACGTCCTTAAGGTTTCGCCATTGAAAGAGCTAACGCATTTCTCTTCAACCCACGCGTGCTACATGACCCGCCCCTATCATTCTTCATGATTTCATAACCTTAACAATGTTTGGTGAAGTGCAGCAATGATAAATTTCCTCGCCATCCAATAGGCTGAAGACTCTTCGTACTTCCTCCCTCTCAGTTACACCATCACCCTCAACACCCTCTTCTCGAACAATCCCACCCTATGTTTATTTCTTCTCAAGCGCACGTATTTACTTGATTAGGTGATTAACCTTTTGACGCCTAATGTCAACTATAGTGGTCGTACCGCGTCGCTAACTTCTAAAGTTTCATTTTATATATTTATTCAACAAATAAAGGTACTGAATATTTTTAACACGATATGTACTCTCCGTTTTTTTTTCTTCAAAATGCAGTTTGTTTCGTAATTCTAACGTATTTGGTCCCTGTATTATTCACATTTTATATACAGGGTGTCATAAATTTAAAAAAATAATTCCGGCGCCAAAATGTTAAACTAGCAGTTTTCTAATACGCATTACTTACAGCATATACATTTTCTCTTGCTCGATGTGTCGCCGACAGCAAGCAACACCGCTTACAAGAAACGCTGGTAGAAAATATGTAAAAACAACACCACCTGCTCTATAAGAGAACGCACTTGATACACCAATACAGACAACCCACAATTGTTTCACGAAACACGCTCTATGAAACTCTGACCTGCTTGTTCCATGTTCCTTGGTATTTACTGATAATAAAAAGGTGAGTAAATGAAAACAAAAATTATGTCTAATTAAACTACCCTCTATGCCATTTACTTTCAATATTCTGTAACATGCGGCATTGTTTTAAATATAACTTTAGGATTGCATGTTTAAGTGCCATGGGTCTTAGCATAAAATCAAAGCATTAACCAAGGGTAACATCTGTCTGCACACCCAACTCCTAATACAAGTGGACGTGAGTCAGTGGAATGTGGTCTTAGGATTACAGTCACAGTCCGAATTGTATTCGACCTTATATTTTGGTCCGAATAGACCTAATATTAAATTTATGTTTAACTCGAACCAAGTGTTATTCACCCCCGTTAAAGAATTAGCCAATATACTATAATCTTACTCGGTAGCACAGTGATTAAGGAGCTGTGCTACAAATCGGTAGGTCGCTGGTTCGATCCCAGCTGGTGTCATTGGATTTTTTATTGACATAAAATCCTTCCGATCGCACTATGGCCCTGGGGTCGACTCATCCTCTAACAGAAATGAGTACCAGGAGTATTTCCTGGGGGTAAAGGCGGCCGGTGCGTAAGGCTTACAACCTACCACCATCCTGTGCCGTTGTCACGAAATCTAGGAACCTTAACTTCCTGGAAACCTCTGGGCCTCTCCAGGCCTGTAATGGGTCTGCTTTACCTTTTACTATACAATCTTATGTGGATATGTAATTCAAAATGTAAATCTTAAGCATGTATATGAATATATCTTGTTGTAAATATTTGCTATGAAATCTGCACGCAGTAAAATATAAGAAACATGGTCTGCCACAACGCGAACCGCTGAAGAGAATATCCTTGTTATACTTGGTACAAAAATCGTCACTCATTTCTAAAGTAAAACTCCTTACAGCGAATATATTATACCTAACAATATGTAGATGATGATGATGATGATACTAATATTAATAATAATAATACAATGCAGCAACAGTAATTTCAGGGGGAAATATTGGGTTTTATTTGGCACAAAATTGTCCAGAATGTGAGGAAATCCGAATTACCGGGATCAGGATTACCGAGGGAACACTGTGCATATTAAAACACAACGTGCAATATAGGTGCCACTCGCTATGTATATTGGTTCTTGTTTGAAGCACTGTGCTAACTTAGCAATCCGGTGAAGCAGCAACGGTCTTGACTTGTATTCCGTGAAGTAAAGAGTAAGGTTCATCCCATAATACAACACAAAGTCATTGAGGGGAAGAAGAATTATGGATCTATTCTTTGTTTAACCCCGGTGCTAGATGCGGGTGGATGGTTAAGGCCCCTCTCCGGCCGCTTTACTCCCCGGGAATGACCCGGTATCCCCTGTATAGGAAGCGGGGTGAACCCCAGCGCCAGTCTGGACAGGTGTGGAAAATCTCGCCCGCACCGGAATTCGATCCTCGGATCGTCCATCACGTAGCGAGTCGCTATAGCGACTATTCTAACCCGGCCCACGACTTGAATTCGGTAGGTGTCCTATTCGAGACTCGGCCTGAACTCTGTTCGTGCAGACAATTGCTGCGGAAGTAGAGGCCAGATGAAATGCGATGGCACACGGTTACGCACGGAAGGGGAAGTGAAGGGAAACTGGCGAGTGGAGTGGGTAGCCAGTAACCTTCACACTACCTGGGAACATGATGTACACAGCATTACTACCATTGCTACCGCTGAAGCGCACACCTCGGCTACCAGTAGTGGACTAAACTGACGCAAACGCCGATTTAAATGTACACGTCCTTTTCGCCGAAAGACGGAATCTGGTTTCTGCGCGTGTGCCATCACATTTCAAACGCAGTCTACCTGGACTATGCCATGACCGCTTGCTTTCCAGTCCTTTCCTACTATCTTTCAACAACCGTCCTGCCATGTACGCTGTATAGACCGAATCAGGCTTAATAATAGCTTTACACAAAAAGACTGAAAATGAAGAACCCCTTACGCGAAAGAAATATAAGGAAATGATTTGTATTAAAACAGTATTAATTGTGGTTCTCGAGAGTCGTGCACAAATATAATTACAGTAGAACTCCACTTATCCGGACGCTGGTTATCCGGATCGGCTGGCCCGACGGGCAAATTTGTACATAACTCTAGGAAACTAACTTGCCTTGAAATTACTGGTTATCAGATGAAGTACAGTACAGTGTTATGGCTTAAAGAACTTCAAATGAGGTGTGGTCGAAAGGTTTGGCTGCAGGTACATGCCGTAAATAGTAACAGTATTTTCACAGAAAAATCAATCATCTGGATATTTTGCATATTCGGATGGCTTGCTCTCGCAATTAGTCCAGATAAGTGGAGTTCTACTGTATTGGCAACAGTAATTCAAGAACGTCAGTAAATTAAGATGAATGCATTTTTAAAAGGCTTCCCCGAAGCTCTCATCTTTCCACTTGTTTAAGTGAAATTTGCATCAAGATATGGTGCGAATACCCTTCTGAACTCAGACCTTTACCTTTGTTATTGTGACAGCAAGAAACATCAATAAACATCAAAGTGATATCCAGCTTCCAAATGACAATCAGAGACCTTCATAAACATTCTCTTGAGGTTAATAAGAGATATCGTGTACATGTAATACATTTATTTTAATCCACGAATTCCAATTATTCCATCATACAATATGTTGGTTGCGGTAGCACAGTGGTTAAGGTGCTGTACTAAAAATCGGAAGGTCGCTGGTTCGATCCCAACTGGTGTCAGTGGATTTTTTATTGACACAAAATCGACTCAGTCTCTAACAGAAATGAGTACCAGGAGTATTTCCTGGGGTTAAAGGCGGCCGGTGCGTAAGGCCGACAATCTACCACCATCCTGTGCCTTTGTCACGAAATCTGGGAAAAGTAACTTCCTGGAACACTCTGGGTCTGTTCAGGCCTGTAATGGGACTGCTTTACCTTTTACCTTACAATATAATTGATCACATTCTTAAAGAATAAGGTGTTAATAAACATGCAGAATACGTCATATAGGATTGTCGTCTTGCAGAAGACTTCTGACAGCCTCTATCTTCTCTTTTCTATTCTGAAAATGGACGCAAAAGGTTCCTCAAAAATGTTGGCACCTAACTGAAGATTCAATTTTTGTCCATGAAGGTAAAGTCAAAACAATCCCTCGTAAAGTCGGGAACTACATACCCAACGACATAGCATTAGAGTCTAAAAGATTTGTATCTTGAACAACGTTGCTATGAAAACCAAAAACTTCACATGGTATTTATATACTGAAGTACTCGTCTCCACGAGCTAGATCACTATCATCTTCACGAAACTCTTGTCACAAAATCTTCTTCGGTTAAGATTCGAAAATAGTAATTCGCGGTTAAGTTACCTGCGCTAACCCGCGTTGTAAATTAAAATGATGCCACAAGAATAAAAAGGTACAAATTAAAATGACTCTCCTATTTACATCAATTTCCTTGCTTGGACTCAGCTGTCAATCTGTCACTCCATTCTCGATATAGTAATATGATTTACTGTTAAAGATAATTGATTGATGTTAATTCTGTACAAGTTAGGTTCAGGAGGTGATGGCCCAGTTCCATCAAAGACGTCAACCTACACGCCGTAACGTTTTGACTGATTGTTGTGTCAGCGCTTCAGAATAACTGAAGATGATAATCCTCCGGACTGAATGCCAACAGACCGGTTAGAAAGAAAGGAGACTAACAGATACTTCTGGGTCGTGAATCCAAGTAGTCTAGTAGACATGTACCGATATTTCGAAAGAACTTGCTGCCTCTATTCTCATAGTAGATGGAAAATGTGGACATCACATGGCCTTCACATCCTATAAGACCGTAATTTAAATATCCACCGCCTTCAGAACCTTACATCTCAAATTAGACTCTATATATGAATTAAGTTTAAAAAAATAACTTTTTAGGCACTGTACCAAAACTGCGCAAAGCGACTATAAGCCCCATCATGTCTGTGTATCCCCTAGTCTGTCTGTCCGCATGGAACAATTCGGGTCCCACTGGACGGATTTTCAAGAAATTTGGTATTTGAGAATTTTTCGAAAATCCGTCGAGAAATTTAAGTCTGATTATGACAAACCATAACGATTACTTTATATGAAGACCTAGGAACATACATGAGTACGTCGTTGTATTCTCTTTAGAGAGAGAAAAGCTTCAGACAAAATTTATAGAGAAAATCAAAACATTTTGTGCTCAATAGCTTATTTTACGGAAATCGTGGAATAATACAGAAAAATACGTTAAAAGCCGGAGAGGCCACGGATGATAATATGATGCTACGCAGAAACGACACGATTTGCTTGCTGGATAAACAAGCTTAAATACAGAAGACACTTACAGTTTTCATACTTACTGCTTTTCTACTGCGATTGTTCTTTTTAAGACGAAGGGCAAACTGCTTCATTTAAAGACCCAGTCCGTACCGCGCTGTAAACACTTTTCATCTCGGTTATAAAAACCGATCAGTTTATGTTGTGCGGGGCACAAATCGCTATTTGTTTTTAGATAAATACAAAACACATCAATACAGTGTGGGTATGATGTAGAATTGTTGAATTTTAAACTGGTGGTGCATCACGTATCCATTAGGGCTTTAAGAAGTGAATGGTTATGCCATCGCGCCTCAGTATTTAATCATAAGTACATCGCCTGTCTTGCAATATACAGTCACTTCTAAACAGGTAATATTACATATCTTATAGGTAAAAAGTAAGTGAACCTATTACTGGAAACTGAAATATTAAAAATAATTTTATGACAACACCACTTTGTGAGATTTGAGGATCTTACTACGATTTGCCTTGTCTTGCAATATACAATCACTTCTAAACAGGTAATATTACGTATCTTAGAGGTACAAAGTAAGAGAATCTATTACTGGAAATTTAAATATTAAAAATAATTTTATGGTAACACCACTTTGTGATATTTGAGGTTCTTACAGCGATTTTATGAAAATTTAATCCTGCTAGGCCTTGTTGACTGGTAAAGAGCCACCGTCGTTTCGTAGAAGCTTATTGCCTTTAACTTACTTACCAGTAGAAATGAGGCTACTTCCAGAAGACTTGAATATAAAATCTAATTTTAAAAAAGTGACAAGGCTCTGAGTATCAAGTCACCTCCTACCTCAGTCACTGAGTGCCGATGAGCAAAGTCGTTAAACAGTTTAGTCCGAAAACCATCCCTTCGTCACAGGGTCTATAACGGCAGGAAAAAAGACCACCTATTTACGTCGAGAAGTTCGTTTCTTCGGATAAAGCGACATTAGCCTGAAGGAGACCACTCACAATACGGTGTCCAGTAAAGATCTTAAATTATATAAACTGGTTTTATCACGTACAAGCAACCATATCCAATCTTCTTCTGGGGCCTTATTTCAACACCAAGATGCATAGCAGCTGAAAGGTAAAGGAACAACAACTGTCAAACTGAGAAACTAAAGTACATTCGTGTAGTTAACAAAACGCAAGCTGGGTAAGCAAATGTATATATAATGTAACATTAGGGTGCGTTCAGATCCAATGAATTATAGAGACCTCTGATTAATAACATTATTAAGACTGTAATGCATTTCGTCACCGAATTGTTATTTAAACACAGCGTAACTAAAATGCTTGGACAAATGTTAGGTGTCCCCCACAGAAAACAAGGTATAAAGTTTATATAGTTTAACCTTTTGACGCCTAATGTCAACTATAGTGGTCGTACCGCACCGCTAACCCCTAAAGTTTCAATTTATACATTTATTCAGCAAATACAGGAACTGAATATTTCAAACTTGGTATATACTCTCCGTTTTTTTCTCTTCAAAATGCAGTTTGTTTCATAATTCTAACATATTTGGTTCATGTATTATTCACATTTTATATACAGGGTGTGCTAAAATTAAAAAAATAATTCCG
>Ga0123354_10003144_pt1 | contig 22598 bp, 11 predicted proteins | sample TergutLab28metaG_2_FD_97872 | JGI IMG/M metagenome (GOLD analysis project Ga0123354, IMG submission 97872) | Labiotermes labralis P4 segment gut microbial communities from Petit-Saut dam, French Guiana - Lab288 P4 | ecosystem: Host-associated > Arthropoda: Insects > Digestive system > Gut ... | reverse complement strand
GGGATTTACTATGCGGCAACGTTGACATTCCCGTGTTGCATGTGTGTGGTTTGTGGGTTTCGCTATCTCCTTGCATAAACCAGTACTTCCTTGCATACTCCACTATTCCGGAACTTAATGACTTGCTTTTAGTATCAGTTCCACATCCCGCAACATAAAGAGAGACGTTTGTGTATAGATACTTGCCCTAAAACACGCCATGTTAATATAATATTATAACAGCTTAACGTTTAGCGAAATGAGAATTTATTTGGCATCAAAATTTCGTTCCAAATGCTGGTAATAACAACGCAGGACAAACAAGGTAAAACGTTCTTAAATTACTCATACATGCTACATTAAAAAATATATCTACACTGTAACTAATAAAATAACAAGTATTTCCACGAAAATATCCAGTCAGTTTTAAAAAGATTCTTGAAGCTTTGCCGCTGAACAATGGTATCACCACTCAAATTCAAATTTCTAAACACATACTCGTCAAACCAGATTTTCTAAACCAGCTCTAAGTAACAAATTTCTTCTGAAGAATCTAATATTCCTTCAGCCTGTAAAGAAATTACCCAAGTTAAAATTTAAAAAAATGGTTCATCATCGTGTTCACAGCAGCCCGCGGCTTGACACTGACCTAAGCTACATAAATCAAATTTACGTCGTCCATTCCATTTATTTAACATACATTTCAAATATATAATCCCATGTTATGTTTATTGGCCCGTGCATCATTGTGATAGTTAAAAAATAAAAGACCAACTTGATGTCACTTGCTATTTTATTTCACTTCTTATGTGTTCAACATGTTTCGGATATTAATATAACCATCATCAGTAGCTTGCAACTGTGTTGTTGAATTACCACATCGGTCGTTTTGTTCTCGGTTCGTTGTGTGTTGGAGATTCGGTGCGGCTGGGTTTGAGTAGTGTCCGTGTTGCAGGCTGAAGCCCATGTGGTAATTCAACAGCACAGTAGCAAGCTCATGATGACGTATATATTAATGTCCGAAACATGTCTAAGAAGTGAAATAAAATAGCAAGTGACATCAAGTTGGTCTTTTATTCTTCAACTAATATAATCCCATCTAAGCCTAGATTATCTAAGACGTCTCTTTCCTTCAAATTTCCTCGTCAAAACCCAGTATACATCTGTAGTCAGCAGCACGCACTCCGAAACTTAATAATGTAATATTCTGTAGATGAGAAAGTGTTACTGCCACTTAAATTTACGTTTCATGACCTGGCGCGATAATTAACTTAGAGAAATGTTTCCATCGTCGGAGTGAAGACAAAAATAATAAATGTAAACGAACATAATAGGAGGCCATTCTGAAACGGTTAACTCCCTGTGAAGTCAGTAATTTTTCTTGTAAATCTACGACGTAAATGGCAAGAAATATACGAGTCATATCGATCACAATGGCAGCGCAGTCTCAAGCGTTTATTGTGCAAATTTGCACGTCACACTTTTGAGACAAACGATTTAATTTTTATGTATTCCATGAATGTAAACACGATTGGATCCCAAAGTGTGCATAGCATCTTGTGACTCAATTAAAAAATAGACCTGAAGATGACTGAACAATAGTCGAAACATGTAGTCTATGTAATTATCTTGTGTAATAAAGTAGTTGTGCCGACGTGCATTATTTAATATTATGTTAGGGACATGTCTTGATTCAACAAGAGAAAGTTATCCTTCGTTCCTTCGAAGAAAAAATCTACTAACAAGGAACCTCTACAAACGGATAACCACAGTGTCAACATTATGTTAATATTTCAAACCCGTATTACTGTATTTTTAACCCCAGTTTTTAAATATTTCAGAAACTTACACGGTTGCAGTTTTTAGTATTTTCATTCCCAAGGTTATCCCCTATGTCATGTACACACTGTTATATAATAACATATGCAAGTTTTGTCTTCCAGGTTGCTATCCAAAAATTTAAAGATTAAGATATGTAGAACTATAATTTTTCCCGTTGTTTTATATGGGTGTGAAACTTGGTCGCTGACATTGGGGGAGGAAAGGAATCTGAGGGCGTTTGAGAACATGGTGTTGAGGAGAATATTTGGACCTAGGAGGGACGAGGTCGCCGGGGAATGGAGGAGATTGCATGACGAGGAGCTCACCCAATATTGTGCGGGTGATTAAATCGAGAAGAATGAGATGGGCTGGGCATATGGCGCGTATGGGTGAGGAGAGGGGGCGTATAGGGTCTTGGTGGGGAAATCGGAGGGAAAGTGACCACTGGGGAGACCTAGGCGTAGATGGGTGGATAATATTAGGATGGATATCAAGGAGGTTGGATGTGGGTATATGGACTGGATTGGGCTGGCCCAAGATAGGGATGGGTGGCGGACGCTTGTGAGTGCGGTAATGAACCTTCGGGTTCCATAAAATGCGGGGCATTTCTTGACTAGCTGCAAACCAGTTAGCTTCTCAAGAAGGACTCTGCACCATGGAGTAATAATAAAGTAAGGCACTATTAGAGCTGTGGATATACAGAGTGCGTATAAATTATCGGAGGATTTTGTAAAACCATATTTTCACAAATACTGAACAGAAATACTTGATGTCAAGGAAAATGTTTTCGTCCCACCACTTCCAAAGACACTACAAGAATAGCGACAGCGCATCAACACCGCAATCGGGAACGTCACACAAGACATGCCTGAGAGGGTTTGGCGGGAATGGGAGTATCGCCTGGACATTTGCCGTGTCACACGAGGGGCGCGCATCGAATTAATTTAAGGTCACTATGAAAGTGCAAACATTCTTCTTACAAATGGTAGTAACATCATGTACGTATTTCTGTTCAGTATTTGTGAAAATATGGCTTTGTAAAATCCTCAGATAATTTATATGCACCCTGTATTTATGTGAATATGGCTGTGGATGTACGTCTTTTTTCTGTGACCAGCCTTAAAATGACCATGTTTGGTCGAAACATGTAGCTGATCTGCGAATAAAATATACTGTTGTGTTCTGATAGGATTTATTCTATTTATTTATCTAAGAAGAAATGGGAATTAACTGTACAAAACATTATGTTATACACCTAATTGTGACAACATGTTTCGACGTAATTCAGTAACCTTTAAGCCTTTAAAATAGTACCCATAAAAGTATTGTATACTAATTTATTTGATAGTATTAATAAATGATATCTCTATTTTACAATTAAACCAATGTACATTGCAATGTCAGATTTTATTTCATAATAGTTAAAATGTTGAATAGTATATTTAAATTGTTAAAATTCTGAAACAATTACTTTTTATGGAGGATTCGCATGTTGTGCATCTATATTCGGTGTCATAAGAGTCTGTGCTGTAAAAAGTCTTCGGAAACATGTATGTTGCATAGCTTTCATATGTGTACATAGCTGTTTTGACCTATTCCATTTTTATTCCTGTAATTAATACTATATTACAGAAGGTGTTGGCTATTTTAGATCATATTTTAATCCCTTATGGGTTCGTGTTTTACTTACTTGTTTCGATCTGGTGTTAGACAAGACTGCATCTCATGTTATCACGAAACTTTGTGCCTGATGCATAAACATATGTCTTTCGTCACTCTTGGGGAGATACTGACTGTAGACAGGTCGACGCACGTTGCCGCAATAAACTATACAACACACTTTAGTTGTGTCTGACGGTATTCAAAATCGTTTGACTTCAGAAACAGTCAAACAGCACGCACATATTAATTTCTTAATAAGCGAAGTACCTGGCTGTATCAGACTACACTAAATTTAAAACTACGCTCTACAACAAAAGTTAAATATTTATACAGAAAATAGAAGAACGAATAGTTACAGACAGATCTGTTAACCCTCACCGCGCTACCAAGCCGAATGGCAGTGGGTTCGATTCCCGATGAGGTCAGTGGGATTTGTCATTGACCTAATTCTTCAGGCCGCTTTGCGGCCCCTGGGGTCGATTTAACCTCCAACAAAAATGAGTACTATGGATATCTCGTGCGGTATAAAGGCAGTCGGTGCGTAGTACTCGCAAATTTACCACCCTCATGTACCGAATGTTTAAAAATTCTGAGAACCTCAACCTCCTGGAACACTAACGGTCTTTACAGTCCTACAAAGGGATAGCTATGTTAACCGTATTCAACAGAACGAACCACTCTTTAACTTGCACGTCGATTCAAAACAAAGAAACATATATATACAGAGAGAGAGAGAGATAGGTAGACCACGAGACTTGAGGGACACTACGCACTGACTATGAACAACTCCATCTGCTCAGACGCGATGCAGTATAATGTGATGGAGAGAAGAGAGGTGCATACAAGGATGTAACGGGGAAGCATGAGGGAAGGAAACCACTTGCCAAGACCTAGCAGTAGAAGGAAGAATAATATTAAAATTGATCTTTGGTAAGTAGGATAGAGGAATGGTCTTGAGTGATCTGGCTCAGGACAGGGGCAGGTGGCGGACACTTGTAATTGCGGTAATGAACCTTCGGGTTCCGCATAATGCGGGGAATTTCTTAACTCGCTGACAATCTGCCAGTTTCTAAAGAAGAACTCTGCTCCGTGGACTGTACTGAGGGAAGGCGTGAGTAAAGGTTCTCGTCTTCCATGATATAAGGCAGTTCAGGTTAGTGCGGAAGTATAAATGTCTCTAAAGAGCTCGCTAGCCACACTTTCGTGGTAATCCATTCATCGTGAGCCACTGCACTGACAGAGGCAGTAAGCTCTCGGAAACATTGGTGCCTACACAACTCACAGGGGGTCATTTCCCAGAAGAATGTAGCCCTTAACAGCACACCTGCGAGAACCTCAAATTTCATACGTTACACAACTTTAGTATTGTTCTCATATTATTACAGAGCCTGGCTTCGACCTGGGGTCTGCAGCTCCTCCACATTCCCACCTACTACCCAGTGACGTGGACCCAGATTTCAAGGAACCCATCAGGAACGTCACAGTACCCGTCGGCCGCGAAGCTATTCTTAGCTGCTTGGTCACCGAACTTGGCCACTACAAGGTAACTGTACCAGCCCTTTCAGTACTAGAGTCAATGCACATTATACACAAATATTCAAATTGTACCTCACATACAGCAGTTTGTCTCCATTAGGAAGACCATTTGGTGAGCGCTGTATGTGGAAACAAGCGCAGTTTGTTCTGAGAATCATAATAAACACACAAATACACGGTGTGGATAAAACGTAGGTCTGTAGTTATAATCCATTTTAGTCGAATTGATTTAAAAGGCTAATGATATCAAGTTTCTGTGACTAAGAGCCAACAAGTAGTTTCTAGTCACACTCAGGAAGAATCAGGACGGGTGATATGAAAAGAGAGCTCTGAGCGATTTTTCTTGAAATAAAGTGCACAGCACTACTAGGTCCGAAGAGATTCCGAAAGCGAGCGGGCCTAACCTCTCCCTGCAGGCGACGCGCTACTTGTGGTCGACTGACGCTGCACGGCACGACTCGATGGAAATGTTGAACGACTTCAAATTGAGAGTCGGTATGAGACGTTATGGGCTGGGGGGGGGGGCGGCGGAAGGGGCGATAAGTCGTAATAGTCCGGGGGTGCTGACAGCGTAAAGATCTAACATGACTGAAAAATTCGAAGAGATTTATGCCATAAATCTACGACTCAACATTGGAAGGAATCATAAATTCCATGGGACGCAGAGTAAACATCTTTACCGGGCGGAAAGATAGAGCATTTATTCACTAAACCAGTGCAGACCGACCTCTTCTTGCACAAGGGCCACCTGGAAATCTCCAAACCATGCCCAGGTCGCAAACCAACGTTTACCCATAAAAGCCATTATTTTTCTGGTTCAATTTATTTTATGCTAAGTGACTCAGAAACAATTTACTATTAATAAATGTTTGCCGACTTGCAGGATCATATAGGCAAGTAAGGTAAAGTGCACCCTTGTACAGGCACTGAGGATCTGTACTGGACGTACGGCCCACAGGGGGAGTACAGGTATAGCTCTACTCTTTCTTGACCACGGCACTAGAAAAGGGGTGAGGGGTCAGCGTCACGCCTCGGCCGCTCTTTACTCCCGGGAAAGACCCGGTACCCATTGTACAGGAGTCTGGATGGGCCTCAGGGCCGGTCTGGACAGGTGCGGAAAATCTCGCCCCCACCGGGACCCTATCCCCGGACCGCCCAGCCCGTAGTCAGTCGCTATACCGACTACGCTACCCGGCCCACATAGAATCATACGCTTGCCTCTAAACTGTACTGTTGTACGGCCTAGCATGCCATATGTCCTTCTCTTGGTGTTTAAAAGGTAGCAATTTAAATGCCCTTGTCAAGCCAGAAAAACTTAAGCTGTCATGAGATATTAATGGAATTTGAAACTGTCTCTTAAAGGTTAATTATTAATAAAAATTAAACATCTCATTTAATTATTATTTTATCTTTAGGGTTCAGGAAAATATTCTAAGGAATTGAAGGATAATGTCAATGAGAAGCTTTCACTTTTTCCTGAACAATGACATTTTTAATAAATACACGAAATACCGTTCGATAATATTATGACTGACATGCAGTTGTTCTAATTATTATTATTACAACATTCTTGAAACTGAGGAAGCAAGGACTATGGTGGATCTTAATACGCCATTATTTTTCTCACTCCCCTGACTGTACAGTTTCCCTGTCACTATGCACGAAGAAGTCACAAATTAAATACTGTTTACCCGCTTGCAAAATGCACCAAAGAAGAACAGCGTTCTGTCATCGGTTTTTTTAAGTAGTGAAAGGGTGAAAACCATCGAAATTCATCGACGAATGAAAGTTCGGTACGGTGACGCATGTCTGTCACTACAGCAAGCGTACGGATGGACTAAGAAGTTCACGAACGCCATTATTTCTGTAACAGACTCTCCTCGACCTGGTCAGGCACGCCGAGTAGTGACACCAGAGGCCATTGCAGCAGTTGAAGACATCGTGAAGGAAAATTTTGGCCTAACAGTGAATGAAATAGCCGCACATCAGGATATGAGTCATGGATCAGCACAACACATCATCCATGATGTTCTGCAGTTCCATGAAGCGTTCAGTAAATTATGAGATAAAAAATATTTAAGATTTTCATTTGACTCACCCTCATACTTTCTCGACACACAATTACCTTTTATTTTAACGAATTAAGTTCCATAGTATTTATAAAATTATTATTATTATTATGTATTTTACCACTGCCTCTACTTCTTAGAGTGAATGAAACTGTCCGAAGTGGAGCTTTACAATTCAGACAGCAGTCATGAATTCCTACTGGCATACAATTTAGTCTACTACTTCTTACTCACATTCAGTCTCTGAAGCATAATAATTTTGGTGTACTTGTAGACAGCAACTAATCCGTGCGGCACAATCTTTTCAAGGCTCTAGTTGTCGCTCAGACATAAACATTCATTTTTTCGCAACACTGCGCGACACATCCGCATTCTCAGATAGATTTTTCCAGTACATAACCTCCCCAAAATTTTTTTTTTGTAAGATTCATCTTAAAGCGAGAATTATTCAGAAAGTAAGTACCGTTTCGCTGTAAAAAAAAGTCGATTAATGTTTCGTATAAAATTTTATTGTTATTAGATTCTACATTCTTCAAACTATTTTTCCACATATTCGCCGCCATTATTGAGGCGCTTATCGTAGCGGGGCACAAGTTTCTGTATACTCTTCTCATAGAATGCGGCCGCCTGCGACCCAAATGACCACTGACAATGTCATAAAATAGAGTCCTTGAAATCTGAGGAAGGTGAAGGGACAGATCAGAAATTGTGAAACGTCTGTCGTCACGCACTCTTTCGTTGACCTCACGCACAAAATCATCATTCACCAAAGATGGAAGCCCACTTCGCGCCTCATCGTGCACGTTCTCTCGTCCTTCATTGAACATCCGAACCCATTTCCTAACCATGCCATTGTCACCATACACTTGACAGATCTGGTGATTAACCTCAATTGGTAGCACATTCCTAGCGTTCAAAAAAACAAAATACATGCCGTATTTCACCGTCGGCAGCCCCTTCAATTGTCTTAAACATGTTTAACGCAAAGAACAAACATAAACATAACACGACTTTCACGAAATGGCGTGTATAGCTTCTCAGTTGATAGAGGAAGTCACTGCACATGCGCAAAGCGACAGTCTCGAAGATGCAGGAGAGACATGCGCAGACGGTACTAATTTTCAGAATAACCTACGTACTACCGCATCGCCTATGCCAAGATCTTCAAAAATGGTCTCTTCACTTTTTCAGGTTTTCCAATCAAAATTCTGTACCTTTCTCCTTCTTCTAATGGGTGTGTGTCACATAATCTGTCCATCTCAGTCTGCTTTAAGTAAACAATTTAATAGTTTTTAAAGGAGAGTACAAATAAAGGAAGATCCTCAAACTTGAAAAATTCATAGAAGTATAACGTCCTCAGATTGCTAAGTGCTTTATAAATACACAAAAACGAACACAACATTTCCTATTTTAACTTTTTGACATACGATGATCTACACTGCTTATACTGACTTAGTTCGTACCTCGTAGACAACACAGGCCGTGTCCATTAACCCTATACGTGCTAACGTGGCGAATATGGTGAGTTCAAAACAATGTTAGCAAATGGCAGGTTGGATTTAATTTGGCGTTTAAATTGTTAAAAAGACCAGCCACTTAATAATATTTAATAAAATAATGGCTAACTATCGCACGAAGTACTTAAATATGCTGTGCCCCAAAATGAAACATTTCTTAACGTTACACGAGCTAATGCATCGAGTCACCGATGTGTTTTAATTTGATAAAATAGGCTTACACATTTGAGGCAATATTATCTCTCTGTTTAAATCTGTACTGTCATAATTACGTAATAAAGACAAAACACCCCTTCACTAAACTTGATTGTGGGCATGTCTCGGTCCCAAGAGAGTTGAAGTATCAACCGTCAGACTTCTACACATTTCTCTGTACTTCCCAGCTTCATTATGACGACGCATAGTTAAATATTTATCTTCCTTCCATTTGGATACACGGCAAGAAACTGGCATTTCAAAAACACTTCTTCCTGTTTACTTCGTGAGAGTTGATTTCTGGTGTTAATATTTTTCAGAGTATGAAATAAGTTACGTTTTGTTTCCTGGAAAGAGCACACAAGTTTTGTAACGCCGTAATTATTAAATGAAGTAGGAACGAAGTTAAAATAAGTTAGACAAGAAATTTCCCCTGAGAAGTAGTAAGGGAAAGTATGGTTAATTCTAATTGTAACTTCAACCATTCGGTGGCGGAATGCACTGTGATGACAGTGTTGATGGAAGTTTCCAGCTCTCGTATCGTCTTATATCTCTATATATAAGTTTCACTTCCTCGTACATTTGACAAGAGGTGGATAAAGGAGATACACATAATAAATCAGACTTTACCCTACATCAACGAGGAATTAAAAAAACAAGGCAGGCACTGTAAGACTAACGTAACACTGTGGCGCATTCTTGCAACCACTGCTGCCGTGCAAGAACAATAACTATTACATATTCTGAGTGTATATTTGTAGTCTTAGATATTCATCATGCAATGCGCATGCGCCGTATTAAATTATCATCTGTGGCCTGTCCGGCTTTACTATTGTTTTCCACATTATCTGATAAATGTCAAGATTTTCGAGATAAAAAGTCACTGAACTTAACTGTGTGTTTTGATCCTCTCCACAACTTTAGTCTGAAACATTTGCCAATCTAAGAAGAACTAAGCAACATATGTTCAAAAACATATATTGGTCTTCACGGTAGGTACGCGTTATTCTTGTCACATTTTAATAAAATGAACTTTCTCGACAGGATATCGAAATAAACTAAAATACCGAATTTCACGAAAATCCATCCAGTAGGAGTCGAGCTGTTACATGTGGACTGACGGACGGACAGACAAGACGAAGCCAACGTTTGTTTTTCGCAATTTTGCGAACTCGCCTAAAAATACTGCATTGGTATGTTCAACTTAAAATGGAACGGTGGGAAGAATAAACATTTGGGTAGATTACATCGTGACAGCGCAACTGAACACCACAACCGGATTCAAAATGGAGAGAAACGGCTCAGTGCTACTGCATTTCAACTGTGAAATTCTCATCAAGATAACCTAAAAATTAAAAACTGAAAATTCGTATGTATTACTTTGAAGGAATGTTTCACAGTCCCTTACGGCAGTGACATATGCATAAAAAGTAACAAGAGTAACAGAATGTAACGACCAGAGGGAGGGACAACGAAGTTGTAGAACTTGTACAGGATGTTGTAAGGAACAAAGAGCACACAGAAACTGTGTTTCAGTACTTCTGACGAATTGAAAAACGTACTTCTAGAACAGCTGGGGCACGAATAATGTTTGGACAACGATTTGGAACACAAAGGCTGCTACTACTACTACTAATATTAAAACTACTACAAACACCACCACCACAACCAGTACTACTACTATCACTACAACTACAACCACTACTACCGACACTACTACCACTACCACCACTAACACTAATACTACTACTACTACTACTACTACTACTACTACCACCACCACCAACACTACTACCACTACAACTACCACCACTAACAGTACTACCACTACCACTAACATTACAACAACAACAACAACAACTACTACTACTACTACTACTACTACTACTACTACTACTACTACTACTACTACTACAACTACAACTACTACTACTACTACTACTACTACTACTACTACTACTACTACAACTACAACTACTACTACTACTACTACTACTACTACTACCACCACCACCACCACCACCACCACCACCACCACCACCACTACCACCGTTTCCGCCGCTCCTGCTAAAAAAAAATCGGGGAATTTGAAATGGACTGGCATAAGTAAAGTACACACAATATTTTATGTTGTATTGCGCACAGACGGAAAAGCGGCTTAAAATTGTAAAACTGCTCTTATTACAGCAAGATCTAAAACCAGTCAAGTTGTTATTGTGCGTAATTTTGAGTAACATGGAACGTTACAATGGCGTTCTATTCCACATTCCTCAAGAGCTGAATGTATCAGACTAAACTAAGTAACTTCGACATTGGATTCCACACCGAAATATGGCTGAATACTGTAACGATAAGGACAAGAACCGCAACTCCTTCATATGAGAGCGACGGGTAAAACGCATATACTTTATTTATAGGTCTACCCTACATTACGCTCTACTGGGTGATTCAGGAAGAAAGGTCAACATTGCGGGAGGTGATATCATCGGTCATTGTGAGAAAAAGTGCTCATATGAACATGTGTCTAATTGTCAACGGTTACCGAAATAAAGCCAAATGAAATCAAAGATACAAACGCACTGTTAATGATAAAAAAGGGTTCTTATTTACTGATATTGTAACTTTAATTTTAAATTAACGTTTAGATGACCAACGAGTTACACAGATATGACAAATTTCTTAAAAGTTCACAATAAATGTTCGAAAATACCACCGTCAATCTCAATGCACTTCGCAACTCGCGTGTAAAGACCACGTGTTGTTCGTCGGAGTTGATCTTCACATTTCTTTACGCGGATAGCAGCATGAAGAATGTGAGCCAGCAATTCGTATCGTGTATCCACCTTTCTTTTGTAAGCTTCGTTCTTCATTCAACCCAAAAAGCAAATATCTAACGGAGTTACGGCCAGAGTTTCAAGCAGCTCTATCATGGTATCAAATTAAAAATTGACACATGGTGATATGAATTTTTTCCTCTCAAAATTACCGATACTATTACCTCCAAAAATATTGTTTTCTTCAGGGATCACCCTGTATGTTGTATTACCCCCACCACCAATTTATTGCAACATGTGACTATCAAAACAAAACGTGTTCTGTAAATTACAGATTAAAACAGCACAATATTCCTTAGTAATACAAACACTCTTTTCTATGGTTCCGTTTATATACAGGGTCCCAGAAGAAAAGGTCAATATACTGGGGGGCCATAGTATCGGTCATTCTAAGCAAAAATGTTTATATGAACATGTGTCCAATTCCGAACGGTTTCCGAGACAGAGATACTCGAATGTACAACCGCAAAATTGTTGATAAGAAAGAGATATTACTTGTACGTATTCCAAAATTCCACCGTCAATATCAATGCACTTTGCAACTCGTCTGAAGACATGGCGTGTTGTTCGTCTGAGTGCATCTTGACGTTCCTTTATGCAGGCGATAACATCCAGTATGTTAACGAGCAGTTCGTCTCGTGTATCGACTTTTTTCTGTACACTTCACTCTTCATCAAACCCCATAAACAAAAATCTAACTGGTTTAATTCTGGAGATCTTGGTGGCCAGTTAATGGTACTGCCACGACCGATCCACCTGTTAGGGAAAGTGTCATTGAGATATTGCATCACATGTCGGGTATAATGAGAAGGCGCTCCGTCATGCTGAAAGTACATAGCAATCCGTGTAGCCAAAGGAACATCCTCTAGTTGTTTTGGTAATTAATTTTGCAGAAAGTCTAGGTAATTTTGTCCTGTCATACGATCGTCTAAAATAACGGGACCAATCAACATGTCATCGCTCATACCGCACCACACGTTGATAGAAAAACGACGTTGAAAATTTGTTTCCACATTACCATGTGGATTTTCGTGAGACCATCGATGCGAGTTACGTGTGTTGTTGATTACATTACGGGTGAAAGTAGCTTCATCAGTGAACAGTATTAATGGAAGCAATTGGCGATTAGTATGTAATCATTGACAAAATTCTAGATGCAAGGCACTGTCCCCTGGGTGTAGATTTTGCACAGGCTGTGGGTGGCATGGATACAATCCGTCTTCATGCAATGTTCGGATACACGTTTTCGTGAAACACCGATACGTGCTGAAAGTCTTCGCGTGCTAGTAGTAGGGCTACGCTGTACCATATCAAGAATGCCTTCCTGTTCCTCCATGTTTTGTTTACGTGCCCTTTCAGATGAAACATGAGCACTGGGAAAGCGTACCGCATTCACGCAATGTATTGAACACCTTGTAAAACACTCTACGATCCGGAATTCTGCACATAGGAAACCGTCGACGGTATTCTTCAACAGCAGCAGTGGCACTACCATCGCAGAAGCCATAAACATACATCATATCAGCGTATTCGGCATTTGTGAAGATTTGCGGCATTTTTCACAACACACTAACAATGTCACTATCAACAGCCACAACAGTCAACTGACGCTTCAAATGCTTCAGACAGTGGCGCAGCACGGCGGGAGGGAAGGACAATACTGGGCGCCCAAGTCAAACCACTACAGTATGCAGTCAAATGCCTGTATCTCCGAAACCTTTCAGAATGATCGATGACGTGTTGATTGGTCCGTTATTTTAGACGATCGTATGACAGGACAAAATTACCTAGACTTTCTGCAAAATTAATTACCAAAACAACTAGGGATGTTCCTTTTGCTACACGGATTGCTATGTACTTTCAGCATGATAGAGCCACTTCTCATTATACCCGACATGTGATGCAACATCTCAATTAACACTTACCCTAATAGGCGGATCGGTCGTGGCAGTACCATTAAGTGGCCACCAAGATCTCCAGACTTAACCCAGTCAGATTTTTGTCTATGGGGTTTGATGAATAGTGAAATGTACAGAAAAAAGTGGATACACGAGACGAACTGCTCGTTAACATACTGGATGTTATCGCCTGCAAAAAAGAACGTCAAGACGCGCTCAGACGAACAACACGCCATGTCTTCACACGAGTTGCAAAGTGCATTGATGTTGACGGTTGAATTTTCGAACACTTATTATAAACTGTACCAACTCTGTAACTTGAACAATAAATACCGGTATTAGAAACAGTACGTACACGTAATATCTCTTTCTTATCAACAATTTTGCGTTTGTACATTCAAATATTTCTATCTCGGAACCGTTCGGAAAAGGACACATGTTCATATAAACATGTTTGCTTAGAATGACCGAGACTATGACCTCCCAGAATATTGACCTTTCCTCCTGGGACACCTGTATAAAGGCGCTGTTGCTGCTGCTATTACTACCACCACCACCAAATCTAACCCACCTCCACCACCACCACCAGCACATTACCAGTGTCGTCATACCGTCATTGTTGTATCTACAACTACCAAGACCACACACACACACACACACACACACACATACCGCTGGTACTAGTCACGACTACCCCATCCTACTGCTTCTTCTATTACTACCCTACAACACTGGAAACAGCCGCTCTAAAACAATGGTGTTTCCAATTATAACGAACCGTTTCACGAATTCAATATGCGTAGCTAATTTTAAAACGCTCCGGTAGATGAATTTCGGTTCCACTAATGTGAATAAAAATTGTGTGTACAATTTGTCCTCGGAAATTGGTAAACGATGCAAGTAATTACACGAAACGATGACTAATTTGATTATAAACGAATATTTCCTTGCATTCCAATGATTATGCACGAGATCCGTGTAATTAGTATGTGACCACTGGAAAACATGTTGTTGTGTGCGGTTCGCTGTTCAAACCCGAACAGCAGCACAATGCGGTCGCTGATACAGCACTGCCGTCAGCGTGTTATTCACAGGATTCTTACATTGCCATCATTTGCGTGTGCCAGCCCTGTATTCTGTAGAGGAGAAAATTTTGTATCACATATAGCGAAATTTCAGATCTCTGAAGCTTACCAAATAATGCGATTACACTGGCTTACAAAGAAAATTCATCAAACAAACTAACATGACAATTAGAATAGGTTTAGCCGCTGATTTAAAATCTGTATTTAGTTTTCCTCCAGCACGTATGTTTTTGTTTTTAGATGGGGCGGCGTTTGGCTCTTTTCTCATGAACACTTGATTGTAAATTTTAATTACACAATACTCTCATGAATTTTTTTTTAAAGTTGATCGCACAGTGGCCAGAAAATGCTCGCGCATTGATTATAAAATGCATGTTGATTGATTAGAAAATGCTCTAAGATGTAACAGAAAATGTTGCTTGTTTATTAGAAAGCGCTCGGCATTTGACTAGAAAAAGCTCGGAATATAATTATAATATGCTAGCTCTTAAACAGAAAATGTTCCTCCCTAATTAGATATGCTACATTAGCCAACATACAGTTTTGACTGGGTGACCGCGGTAGCACAGTGGTTAAGGTCCTGTGCTTAATCGGAAGGTCGCTGGTTCGATCCCAGCGGGTGTCAGTGGATTTTTTATTGACATAAAACCCTTCCGATCGCACTATGGACCTGGGTTCGACTCAGCCTCTAACAGAAATGAGTACCAGGAGTATTTCCTGGGGGTAAAGGCGGCCGGTGCGTAGGGCTGACAACCTACCACCATTCTGTGCCGTTGTCACAAAATCTGGCAGCCTTAACTTCCTGGAACCCTCTGGGCCTGTCCAGGCCTGTAATGGGACTGCTTTACCTTTTACAGTTTTGACTGATGCTGCTCTTAAATATTACAGTAAATCTTGTTCTACGTAATGGCAACATTATACCTATTGATTTTGGTTAATGTTACGTACGCTTGCCACATGCAACTAAATCTCTTTTTCCTGCTTGACTCAAGCATGGAAATGATATTTAGCTACATATAGTTACACACATGTCTTTATTTTACAAAGTATGATATTAACCTATTTTTTCAAGTTAAATTAATAAGAAAAGGGTATGCCTCGAAAATGTATTAAACCTCCCAACAAATTCTGCTGCTAATGTTTTTCCTTCACAACGAGAGCTCAGCGACGCACAATCACACCAGACCTTCAGAAATTGACCAGTTATAATTTGGCTGTCCATTAGGAAATCAAGATAAGGACTAGCACCACACGTTATACGTACATCGTGTTCAAATGGGTTATGTGATTGGATGAACAAAAAACAAAAGAAAAACGGCAATTACTTTCGCTAAACCTATGGTATGGCGGCAGCAAAAAGAATCATGTTGATGACAGCTACTTTGTTGTGTCAGTGTGAATGGTTTCTCAGCAAAGAATAAACATAAACGTGTGAAGCCAAACCTAAGCTCTGCAAGGAGATCAATCCCTCATGATGATAATTTACCAGTTCCAGAGCCTCAGGAGAATGGGCTGCCATTTTTAGAATAAATGGAAATTGAAGACGGTACTTCACCTGAAACCATTCGGCACTCTGCAGATAATCAATATGTGCAAGAGAAAAGACTTCAGAATCAAAACGATTTAATCAGCAGGAATTAAATGTTCTCATGAGAGACCTTTCTCTGTCAAAAGACAAAGAAGGACTTCTTGCTTCTAGATTGAAAGAAAGAAATATTTTAGGGAGAGATGTCAGGATTTGCCACTAGTGAATATGGAATAATGTTCTGAAAACATTTTTTAAGGTAGACGTTCCCATGGCCTTCTGCCACGATATTAATGGCCTCTTTAAGGGAATGAAACAAGAACAACCCAACAGACTGGAGGCTTTACATCGACTCTTCACAGCGAAGTCCGCAAGCTGTCCTTGGCAAAAGGCAGTGTCCAACACATTCCTCTCGTTAATCCAATGAAGATATCCCTGCCTTCTTTCCACATAGAACTCGGGTTGATTAAGTGCTTAGTCACAGCCATGGCTAAGACAAATTCAAAAGGATTCCAATACAAGAGTAAAACTTTCCCAACATTAGCACCGCAAAACTGATAGAAGGCACCTTCATGGGACCTGAAATCCTAGAAATCCTGGATGATGAAACCTTTGCAGGCAGTCTGACTGACACACAATGAGCAGCTTGCGAAAGCTTTAAGATGGTCTGTGCAAACGTCTTAGGTAGAAAGACGTCTTCTAATTTCAGTGATGGTACCCAGAAACTTCAGAATGCGTGAGGAAATGGGAAGTCGTATGTCACTTTAAGTTCACTCTTTGCATTCACATTCCTTAAAAAAAAACCTTGGTGAATTCAGCGACTAGCAAGTTTAACGCTTTAATCAAGACATTAAGTCAACGGAACACGGCTATCAAGGTTTCTGGAGGAACATTATGATGGTCAATTACTGCTGGATATTGCACCGTAATGCTCCTGACGTAGTGTACCGGCGAAAGAGAAGGTCATCACATTTTTAACTTTTACCTTCAGTAGAACTAATTAAGTAGTTTATAACAAATTATGTTCTATGTCCTGAAACTGTGCCTGTGTATCCAATTTAGTGCAATTTTTGTGAATATTAGAGCTTACGTTGTCATACAAAAAACACATGCCAGGAAAAACGTGTACAAACATTTTATAATCAGCGTGAAAAATTAGTCTAGATGAGTATATTATTTTTCTGATTATTAAAAATACGTTTTATTTCGTACACCGGTGTTATTAGATCTAGGAGAGTATGATTCGTTGGACGTGCAGCTTGAATCGAGGAACATAAGGAATACACGCAGACGTTAGTGTGTAAACATCTTCGAAAAACTTCCATTATTTGAATTCACTGGCAAACGTTACTAGCTCTAGCAATATAAGTATGGAAAAGGGAGTAAGGCATATGATACGTATTGGCCGGGATATAAACGATTATGGGGTTTTGGTTTAAAAGAGATTGAAGGGATAATATCGTTCGGAACTGTCGATCGTCTATGGGAAGCATCATGAAGTGGATCTCTAAGAAATAAAGTGGAGGAAGTGGGATGGATTCATATTGCTTACGGCAGGGGCAAATTGCAGGCATCTGTAAATAGGGAATTAAAATTCGAGTTACACAATGTCTGTGGAACTCACTAAGTGACTGATGAACTCTTAGAGTTGAGAGAAAGACCTTGCACAGGGAGTTGTTGGTTAATATTTTTATACAATACTGATAATTATCAGTATTATTATTATTAATTATAATTAGATCAAGTGCTTTATTTTCCAACTAATACACTCAATTATGTAAAATCTTTAAATTGTTAAAAAACCAATTAAAATTATAAAAGCCGCTACAACATGTTTCGGTTCACGCAGGAACCATCATCAGGGAGCTACAACCAGAGCTTACTAGTCTTGTTCAACTGTGCGTGTCGGTACAGACGTTGTCAGTGTTATGGCGGCATATGCCTGCTGGTGACAAGGTCCCCCACCAGCAGGCAACTTCTTCAGTGCTTTATACCACAAGCTGTAAACATAGCTTAGTGCTCCTAAGGATGGTCGAAATTATCGCCCGAAACATGTTGAGCTGATTGAAATTAAAATAAATTGTTATTGTTGCATCTAGTTGGCTGTTCATACTATTGTAAGAATACGACGTTTCTTGTTACATAACCTCCTCACTCGTAGCTATTTTTTTAAAATAGTCGTCTATGTTTATTTTACTTCCCAAAACCACGTCATAGGTTGCTACAGGGAGAAGCAAATTCTTCTGGGGAAGAATCACTTTTAGTTTGCTGTGCTGAAGCCTGAATTATGTAACTGAGTTTCCACGGCAGTGAAGATTCACAATATTAACTTTAGCTTACGACAATTTGCAATTGCGCGGCTGAATTCCAACTTTTAGGAGGGAAATATTGCCATTATAACACGGGTGCAGAATATTTCGCTGAACGTTTGGTAACTGGAGACCACAATATGACAAATCAGCGTTGTAAAAAACTTCGCTGTAGAAAACGCTTGAAATTTAAACCATGACTAAGCACAATACTCCTCTACAATCGCGAAACATTTTTCAACATATTAAACTCCAAAACCAATGCAATTTTGTTTTTAGTTTATATCCAGTTTATGCACAGAACAGTAATATAAATACAGTTACATCACCTTTTAATTGAATTTTTAAATTATAATTCCTAAAATATTTTGCCGAATGTAAAAATATCTGCCCGTACCTTACGGAGTTAACTAACATTTTCCATTAAAATTTTCAGGGATTATTTTTTATTTTGTCCTCTAGGTTCCGAGTTCCTCCTACGGACTTGTGTTCATTGTAATAATTCCCCAACTTCAAACTGCATTCAGAAAGGCATGTTTCACGAAAATACCTGCACTGTTTTACCTTTTAAAGCCTACTGGCTACGTGATGCACCAACAGTTTAACATGCAACAACTGTACGCTCTGCCCACACCGTATTTGTGTTTTGTATTTATCTGAGAACAAACAGAGACTTGTGCCACTTACAGCATAAACGGATTGGTTTTTATAACCGAGATGAAAAATGTTTACAGCGCGGTACGGACTGGGTCTTTAAATAAAGCAGTCTGCGCTTCGTCTTTAAAAGGTTAACTTGCTTTCTTTTGTGATATGTTTCATAGGTCCTCCTTATCTCCTGCACGAGTTGCAATATCAAGCTACAGAAAAATGCTTCTCTTTCCACGAATAACAATCCACAAATTTAATCAACGACAAAACAGCAGTGCACTTGGTAACTATAAACAAGCAAGACAATCTTTCTAAAAATGAAACTGCAGATTATTTCGTACTATGGTTGAAGAAAATTTTGGAGATTACGTTAATTATAACTGTAAACTTACTTCCTGGTACATAAGTAAGAATGATAAGAATTAAACACGTCCGTTCTCCCAAATTCCTTCGCATAAACAACATAACCAGGATAGTGTATAAGCCAAATATTGTCGTTTTCTCCACAGTAACACTGACCCAAGACTGAATATACTAAAGTACAGAAAGAAACTTAAGAATATGAAGATAAATTTTCAACAGTGAGCCCTTAACTGATGTAAATACTGTGCTGTGTGATAACATCAACACGAATCTTGGTCATGTGAATCAACAGACCTAGTAACAGCATTCAGAGTACATCCATTTTAAAGGCATTTTTCTACAAGGAATGTCCTTGGAGAATTTAAGAACCTGCTGCAATGCCGGCTTCAAATACAGGCATACGTTTCTTGTATCCGTTACACAGAATATGTGATGTCACACAGGCAAGATGTAACTCACCCACACAAGCAGGTATTTCCAAGTCACCTCAAAACAGAAGGGCGCAGCTTATACTCACAAACAGAAGTATAAATAAATAAATAATGATGACGACGGCCACGGTTGTAATTGTGTGTGTGCGTGAGTGTGTGTGTGTGAGTGTGTGTGTGCGCGTGTGTATGTGCGTGTGCGTGCGTGCGTGTGCGTATGTATGTGCGTGCGTGTGCGTGTTTGCATGCGTGAGTGCGTGAGCGAGCGAGCGAGCTGCCAGAAGCGCATCAGCATCAAGCGCTATACGCGAGTTTTCGTCGTCGCGTCGTCGTTGTTTTTGATGTTGATGTTTTGTTGGTGGTGGGTGATGGTGACGTTGTTGTTGTTGTCGCAGTTTTTGTTGCTGTTGTTGTCGTCGTCGTCGTCGTCGACGTCATCGGTAGTGGTAGTGGCGACGGACATAATTTCTCTCAAACAAATGTGCTTAATCTAATTTCATGGCACGACAATGGCGCCCTATTCCATCCGCTCTGTTCATAAATACCATGATGATATTTTTATAATTTTACTCTATAAAACTGATAATTAATCTGCATGTTGATTGACTATGAAAAACTCTGATAAAATTAGAATATGACATATAAAATCATAATTTATTAAGCCAATTCCTAATACATTACAAACTCTAATTATTAAAACACAAACAAATATTTTCCGAAAAGACAGAACTGGAGAGTAGCTACTTACAAATATATTAAAATAATGGAACTCTCTTATTTTCATAGCCTATTGACATCAAAACACAGTCATTTGAAGCAGCAAATATGTAACTAGTAAAGAAATTGCCACAAAAATGGCTTGGAGGAAAATTTAAAAAATATATCCAACTATGTCCCTAGAGGAACGAAAATCTACTATTTTAAAACATCAGTTCCTACATCAAACGGAGAACAGTTTGCTTTGCCAGAGCGTGCACGTAAAAGGTGTGGCTTATTAAAATGGTAAAACCAGAGGTGCATATAAATATCACCGGGTTTTAAATTATTATAAAAGACAATGGAAAGATATTCTGTCCTACAGACAAGAATACTTCCACTGAAGCATAAAGCATTTCAAAGATGCATGCCGCTAAAATTAATTTCCTGAAATTCGATGCGAGATTTACACCCCGAGGGAGTTCTAACGGAGAAATTAAAGGCATACGTCCGATGATGTACAACTCAGTAACTGACACCGTTATTAACCAACACTTTTAGAACCGATACGCGTCTATTGAAGAAACTATGAAATAATTCTATACTTCAGAATGACTTTTCTAAACAAGTTAAAAAACTGTAAGAAACTGTTAATCTGAAAATAAATGTTAATGATTAACTATGGAAAAACAATGTCGAAATTAATGATATAAAGCTGCAGTATGTACAGATCATTACACGGACCGCAAAGATTATAATGCCTTTTGTGGTAGGAAGTTGGTCTGCAACTGAAGAGGATATGTATAAGTATTTGTCTGAGGGTCGGTTGAGGGGGCTTTTTCCCATCCACAGTTTCCAGCCAATATTAAATACAAGATTCATAAACACGGAAAACGTAAGGCTTTGGGTCTGTGTGGCCTCTAGCGCTATATGGATGCGATGGATATAGCCGTGCTTATTTAAACAGCATTGAGATACACGCGCTCATGTAATTTAAAACCGCGGGAAAATTTTATCTAGAGTACTTGATTTATTTGAAACACGACAATAGAATAAGCGTGATAATTAAAAGAAAGACGTCAATTGGCTACCAGTAACAAAAACACCACGACAAAACAATATGAACCAATCCATGGAAGACCAAAGAAAACCTTTTAACATTTCAACCTCAAATCGATTCATGCAATACAAAACAATACAACTCATGCGTTATAACAAATACAGTACATATCCGTTATACAGAGAAATTTATCACCATTTAAAGCTTTTAACTATATATTCCACCCGCCGTAACACTAAAAATATGCATTTTGCGATGCAATGTATTTGTGTATATATTGTGTATTATTGTCATAATCAACAACTAATATTTAAGACCTCCCGGGTTCGAAACTCGGTCTGAAAATCTTGATTTGTCTTCAGGTTTATTTTTCAATTATTCAAGGCAACATTTGGAGAAAAATCAAGAAGTAGGATTAAAAAAACTTTTTTATTAGCAACCTTTTAAACCCCAGTTTTCAATACAGGTCTATTCACTGTAACAAAAATGTGCATTAAAGAAGTAATAATGCTTCATTATTTATAAAATTATATTTTCAAAACAAAGAGTTGTTATTCCCCCAAACTACACTAAAAACTTTATCCTCGATACCCTGCGCAAGAGGAAAGGTGAGTTTTCAAAAATTGTTTGCATAAATTTCAGACTTTCAAGGTTTGTACACCTACACAGTCAACAAGAGACAAATTTCCAACAATTTCTAAATTCGATGCAAATCACCATCTCCTCACATATTTTTTTTATTATTATTTATTAGCCATCAGATTGTATAATCAATCTACAATCTAATTTGCTATCTTGTTGTGTTAACATGGTAGGGTGCCCATCCAGCGATGACACATCAGTCCTGAACGTCGGAGGTCCAACGTCTTTTTAGCCTTCTATTTCTCATTGGTTGTGTTAGTGTTGTCACTAGTGGGTTGGGATGGGATACTAGTTTGTTGAGGTGTTTGTCAATTCTTTCATTGATGACCTC
>Ga0123354_10003143_pt1 | contig 22602 bp, 14 predicted proteins | sample TergutLab28metaG_2_FD_97872 | JGI IMG/M metagenome (GOLD analysis project Ga0123354, IMG submission 97872) | Labiotermes labralis P4 segment gut microbial communities from Petit-Saut dam, French Guiana - Lab288 P4 | ecosystem: Host-associated > Arthropoda: Insects > Digestive system > Gut ... | reverse complement strand
CCCCCCCTAAAATTAACAGTGTGGGGGGTGGTTTTTTTATCCAATCTAAAAACTCCTTTTTCAAGAGGGAACCTTCCCCCCCCCCCCCCCCCAATCCTCTCCGATTCGTCGTATTTGCTTCCCTGTTTTTATTCATTTTGTTTGTTAGCTTCTTGAACGACACTACAGCCAGCTGAGACTTATCCCGGCCCTACGTAGAGTCGACTGACGGAATTAGTGGAGAACGGTTAGTGGAATAAAAGAAATGAATGAAAGTGGAACGAAGCGGTAGTGGCCTAGTGACGAACAGTTCCGGCATCTGCATAGAAAAAGTGAACAAAACCACGAAAACACCTCAGTCAGGCAAAGAGGCGTTCGAATGGAGACATAAACGCGGGAATGTCACACAGGAAACAGAAATGCCGCTACGTAGGTCAAATCCTTTCGAGTCTGAACTCCCGAAAATTTCACATAATCTCCTCTTAAAGATATCACGCTGAGTCTCCATTACAAACGCTAACCACTCACTGCTTTTAAGACAAGTAACACCTGAGAATTCAGGGTTTTACGGAAACGATACCGTGTCGTTGGACAGCAATTCCCGACGTTTCGAGCGACCGCGGTGCACGCAATTTCAAGAATTAAGAGGCATTTCTCTAGGACTGCTTAGGTCTTGAAGCTGAAGGCACCACAGTCCTTCGGGAGCTCGGGAACCGCCCACCCAACGGCACGGCGTCGTATCCCAACCTGAATCCTCAAGAACACCCCCGTCACATCCTCTTTTCTCAAATTAACTGCTGTTTAGTGCGAGGATCATGACACGCACAAATACACGATGTCGGCAAAACGCAGATCTTTTTAATGTCAAAGCGGATCCTGCATATAAGCAGTAACCATTGTGCTGCAGGTAACAGAAGGTCTAGGTAAGTCACATGCCTGCCTCTTGGAACCGAAATGTGGTCAAGCACAGAAACAATATTTGCGGATCTTGTGCTGTCATTGGTTTACGTCAGTTATACCTTGGGTCAGTGACCGTGCTGGAGTTGGTCTGCTAAGTTTTACCGCTTTTGCGTGTCTGGTCGATGCTTATGTATTTATAATGGAGTTAGGTACACATGCTGGTCAGAATGAACGCTTAGAATAGTATCTTTCACCGGCACTCGTGGATGGAAAGTGAGAGACAAGGTAAAGTTTCCCAAACATCTGTTTGGTTTCTATACATCCCGCCGAGTGAAACGCTAATACCAGCATAAACGTTAGCATTCACCTGTCTTGTTAGGCCTACATATAACAAGCAGTTGCGTACCATTTAAAGCAGAGTGGTTACCATACGCACCACATACTGTAAAGAATGCATTTTTCCCACACATCATCTTTATGTGCTTCGTAAGATTGGTCGGATAAAAGGCCAAGGTTTCTTCCTACGACTTTGTCTATTGTGTATCAGCAAGGACCTAGGAATTACGTCGTAGAACAGCACTGCAGTGTATGACTGAGATGTAAATACTGCACTCGTATTTAGTACGTTCCGTGGAATGTACACAAAGATCACAGACTTTCTATATTTGGAACTTTGATGTATTGCACTGCTTTATTGATATTCGGTATTTTTTCGGAGCAGTACGCTTTACAGGCAAAAACATTTTCATAGTAAAAAAAAAACTGTTTGCTCACAAAATTTGTTGAAATTTTAACAGCTTCTATATTAGTCCACAGAAAAAAAGGACACTTTTCCTTTAGAGCAGCATGGATAGTACCTTATGGTGACGCAATGTGTTTTACGCGAAGCAAAGACGGAATTTCAAACAGTATTTATTATGAACTTTGTATTTCGACTGGTTTCCGGCGTTTTGTAGGGACAAAAACAGCAAACTTACGTACAGACAAGTTCAACACATACAATTTGTACGTTAGGCACAGTAAACTGGAAAACACATTCATTTCGATTATATCCATAAGGGACAAAGCAAATTTACAAACAAAGTAAGAAAACGGTGCAAATATTACCTAGACGGGGTGGGGAGAAAAGTTTCAATACAAGAGGCGTGTTCGCTTACGCGTGCCGTCTGTCTGCTTTCTAAACACACGCAATGCTTCGTCACTCGGGAGTACATCGGTTAGAAGGAAGCCAGCGAACTTGCAAGGTGGACATGGCGCATACATCATAAGGTACTCTCTGTGTAGTGCGACTCTATCCGTATTAGTGGCATTCATGCGAATGGTGTCGAACATTATATTATATGTCATGTCATATATTATATTATATTATATTATATTATCACTTATACGAATATTTATGCGAGGGCCTAAACACGCTGCTGAGTTTCAGCAAGATGGATATGCATGAAATTTAGAGTAGAACAAAAGTACGCATGGCGATAATCTTTATCGCACTACTGTAAAATAAATTTCACGAAAACAGCTGAACTCGGTACACACATGTGAAGGTTGTTCATATGACACTCACTGATATATTGTTCTGGGTGTAGCAGAAGAGTCCGTTAAAAAGTCCCAATGGGGGTTCAGGCCGGCATCTCACTCATGCACAATCCGGTGAATACTCTACGTCAAGAACACCCAGAGGGGACTGCTTTTAAAAGCCTCTACTCCTTCGCCCAAAACGATCTCCGGACACGTTTTACCTGACCAACACTCACAAATTCAGCTACACAGACCAAGTTCTTTTAAAAACCCAAAATGGGGTTCCTTGGAAGAAAACTTTAAACATTCTGCCCGTGGAAATTATCGGTGTCAACAAGTCCGCTGTATATATGAACACACCCTTCCACACAAAGAATATCACAACAACCAACAAAAAAGAAGAAACGTGGACGCCCTCCACACGGGTCCAATTCCTGTTCGAACTTCCTACTGGGTGATCGAGACGTGAGTTCAGACTCGTACATAAAGACACCAAATAATTGTATTCAAAAGTGTTTAGTGTTAAAGCTCTGGTAACACCACCAAATGCACAATTCTACAATCTGTGAATCATGTCTATTACTTAGATCTTGCATGTTTCGGCGTTGTCACCGTCTTCAGGCAGCTTACACCAAAATTCCACGAAAAATTCAGCAATGAATAGTTTACAATGAACACACATTTGTTGTGATGTCTATAATGCACGCTTTCGTTAAATTAATATACATAAAATAGTGCTGTTAATATAGTCATAATATAATTTATTTGCTTCTATAATTAGAACAGGCAAAAGTCTCCGTTACACTTTGTCCTTGGTTACAAAACATCTACTTTTCTTCATCCAAACTATGCACTAGAGCCATCAAAACAAATGTATGTTTATTTGTACACTATTCATTGCTACATGTTTTAATGAAATTCTGGTGTAAGCTCCCTGAAGAATGCGACAACGCTACAACATGCAGGAGCTAACAGAAAGAACACACGGATTGTTGAATTGTGAACTTGTTGATGTCACCGGAGTTTTAATATAACATAATGCACGGAACTAACAATGTGAAAGGTTTAGTGTTGTCTGTTATAATTTTGACGTAATTAATCTTGTTGTGATTACATGTATAATGGCAGTACAAGAATTCAGTCTAACACAAACTTGCATGTAAATTATTCAATAAATCAAATGTATGTTTCGGTATGCACCAAAGGAATAATGAGGCTGCACATGAAAATCACAAAGATAACATTAGCAACTGCAGCATATGAAATTTAAGATCTTAATCTGCTACACCAATTAAATTCGTATGATGTGAAATTTTTTTACTCCTAAGTAGATGGCCGATGCGGCTGTTTGCATGAGATAAAATGTAACATGTTTGTAGACGACAGACAATGTAAGGAAACTTACCAGGGATGAGGCCAGGTTAAGTTCCATTAAAGCAGCCGGTAAAGCCATATAGACGATCGAGAAAACCTTGTCGTAAATTAGTACATAAAATCTGCAACAACAGGAATTAAGGGAGTTAACATGGATAAAAATGAGGAAGAAAACATATCAAGTGAATATGTAGAAGTATAATAAAATTGGGAATTGAGAATTATAAGAAGATATATTTCACGTAAGTCTATCTAATTTATACTGTACAGCACTGACCTACCCCATGTTCATTTAGGAAAACAGCATTGCTGAGCCACAACGCTGATATGTTAACTAATAAGTGCGTTAGCGTGGATAATGTGAACAAAATAATGCTGTACACTAAACCAAATTAGCCTACCGGCAGGTTTAATTTTACGCGATTTCGCTTTAACGCGGCTTGAAAATTTACAACACATATCGAATTTAAGCCATAATTTTCGGTTTAACGCCATTTGCCACGGACGATCCGGGGCCGCACATATCTTCTGTTGGAGTCTCGCAGAAAGTGACGTCACTCTCACGCCATTGGTCACTGGATGGATTGCTTACGTTAGTAATAAAATCACGAGGATTATTTAGTTTCCTCTTTAACAGCATTGGCTTTTCTTAACAAAATGAGTAAGAAACGTAAATCTACATCAATGAGTGCAATTCAAATGAAAAATTGGCGAAAGACAAGAAGTATTGAAGAGAAATTAGACTAATAAGCCGACTTGAAAAAGTTGAACGAATTGTTGACATATGCCATAATGTTAGACCCGCTCATGGTAACATACGTACAACTGGTGGTAATGCTGATAGAAGTAAAGAAAGTGCTATGCGTTTAGAGAACATTAGCGCCAAAGAACTGAAACAGGGCGTGTTTGTGACAAAAGCCTACCACGGTCCTATAGGAATGAACCGTACCAAACACTACGGGTGTTAGTTGCTTAGATTTTCGCTGCTTTAGAAAGAAAGAAATATATTCTACAGAAATGTGTGTATACTGTACAGAAATGTATATATGCTGTATATAAGTACATATATAACCTACAGGTCCCTATGTCCCCTATTGGCATAGTCATACACTATATAAGATGAAGTAAATCCCCTACCCCCAGGAAATACTCCGTTTTAAATGGGAATTTTGTGTTCGATTTGTGCGATGTTTTTCAGGAATGTAACCCTGGCGCAAAACGAGACGCACACACACACACACACACACACACACACACGGTAAATTAGGTTTGATAACAACACAACCTACACTTATTCCTGGTAATCTGCTCAGTTTTCACTAACCACAGAATACTGGATTGCATCACCGTCTCTGTTTGCTAGTTGGGTACCAAATTTTCCAAAAAGTCTGCTACTTCGAAGTTTTAGGTTCCACTAAATTGTGACATCCGAGAAGAAACCCAGTCCTTACCCACAGCTGCGAGAAACTGCAAACTAAAATTAGTACGATAATAATATGTAGGGGATTGAGATAGAAGAGGAACGTAGCACGCATAGATACACAAGAAATGTCAAAATACTGAAGTTACCTACGTATTTGAAGACAGTCCAGGGGCGGGAACTTCTTAATCGGTTCAGCGAAGATTGCGATATTTAATGTTCACGCAGCGGTGCTGCTGAATACTGAAGTCTCTTGGGATTTTACACTCCAGTTGTTGGACCGACACCTCAATTTAACCAACAACACAGCGTCATACGCCAGAGGGCCTAAGTCATCGGATTATCAGCTTCTGAAGAGGGACTGTGCTGTATACAGTTAAGTTGTAAATGGGCAAAATATTAGAAAAAAACAATACGCAACACAGTATACTGTAAGTAAAAATAGACACAAGAGAAGCAACAAGTGAAGAGAAAATTGGAGCCCGCAGTAAAATTGATATTATTATAGGTATGCATTTAGTTCCCATTATAAGTGGGTCCCTGTCACCACAGTATGGCGCCTACTCAGGTTGCGGACGGAGGAACGGCCTCCACTATGGAGGGCAGAAGCGAATAAATTGAAGAAGTAGATGCGGACCGCCGACAAAGGGTGGTCCTTCAGCTTGGGGGATGGGCTAGGTGCTAACAACTCCTCACCGTAAAAAAGTATCATGTTACGAACCATGAACTGGTGCCTCGGAAAAGGACTGATCTTTTGGTACAACCTAAGCAATGGAAAGGGGATATCTAACTCGGTACTTGGAAGCCCGTATAGGGCAGATTCCCTTACAACACAGTCAAGGAAATAGCAATATATAAATTAGATTTATTGGGTGTACAGGAAGTTACGTGGGACAAGGAGGGGACTATAATAGCAGGGTATTATATTTTTTCTATGGAAAAGGAAAATAAAATCATCAACTGGGAAAAGGATTTTTTTGTACACTACAGAATAGTATAAGCAGTAAAGAGAGTGGTTTGTTACTGACAGGCTATCATATATAGTTTTGAAAGGTCTCTGGTGTAAAATCACCGTTGTGAATGTGCATGCACCCAGTCAGGAGAAAAGTGGTGATTCAAAATATAGTTTTTATGATGAATTAGAGATTTTCGATAATTTTCCTAGGTATAATATGAAAAAAATTTGGGATTTTAATGCAAAATTGGGGAAGGAGTATACTTTGAAATCGACAATTGGGAATGAGAGTCTACATCAGGATAGTAATGATAATGGTGATAGAATAGTAAAACTTGCACATCAGAAAATGTAGTTCTTAAGACCACGATTTTCCCGCACCTACACATTCGTAAATACACCTGGACGTCTCTTGATGGGAAGATTCACAACCAGATTGACCACTTATTGATAGAAGATAGCATTTTGAATATACTCGATGTGCGATCTTTCCGCGGAGCTGACTGTGATACTAATCACTATCTCGTGGTTGCAAAAGTGAGGGAAAGAATGAATCTCAGGAAGCTAATGAGCTAAAGGTGAGGAAAACGAATCAGATTAAGAACTCAAAGAGGTTTGTAGCTTTGGAGGAATTTAGTGATAGTGAGGACTTAAACTTGGCTTAGGAGAACATTAAAGGGAATATCAAAACTTCAGCTAAAGAGAGTCTAGATCTGTGCGAAATGAAGCAATATAAACCATGGTGAACTGACGAATGTTTATGTTTTAAGAACAAAGGAAGTAGGCTAAAATGCTATGGTTACAGGATCCAAAACAAAGTAATGTACATAATCTAAACAATGTAAGAAGTGATGTTAGTAGACATTTCATGAATAAAAAGAAGGAATATCTGGAAGATAAAATTGATGAACTGGAAACTAAGAGAAGGTAAAATATATCAGAGATATTTAGAAGGGCATTAGGAATTTTAATACGAGTTACCAGCCCAGAAGTAACACAGTAAAGGATGAAGAGGGTGATTTGGTTAGACTCTCACAGTATCTTCGCTGGGTGAAAGAACTGTTGCTCTCAGCTGTTCAATGTCCATAGGGTTAGTAATATCAGGCTGACGTACATACAGCAGAACCACTACTGCTGAGCCGAGTGCCTTTGAAGTTCAGATGGCTATTGGAAAGCTAAAAAGACACAAATCAGCAGGTTTTGATCAAATCCCAGCAGAAGTGGTTAAAGTAGAACGGTAGAACAATTTGACCTGAGATCACACAAACTCATTAATTCTGTATGGAGTGAGGATGAATTACCTGAGGAGTGAAAGGAGTTCATCACTGTGCGTATCTATAGGAAGGGCGATAAAACAGACTGGAGTTATTACAAGGGCATATCACTTTTGCCAACTACGTACAAAATTTTATCCAAGATCCTGATGTCAACGTTTAATCCGTAAGCAGATGAAATTATTGGAGGCAAGCAGTTCGGATTTCGACGCAACAGGTCAACTACTGATCATATATTCTGCACTGGTCAAATACTTGAGAAAAAATGGGAATACACCGAAGAAATGCATCAGCTATTTACAGACTTCAAGAAACCTTACGATTCAGTAAGGAGACAGGTCTTGTATAATATTCTCATTGAGTTTGGTATCCCTTGGAACTGGTAAGGATAATAAAAATGTGTTTGAATGAACCCAACAGCAGAGTCCGGGTAGACAAGCATTTGTCTCATATGTTTCCTTTTAGGAATGTTTTGAAACAAGGGGGTTGCTCTACTGACAATGCCTTTCAACTTCCCTTGAGAGTAAGCCACTAAGGGGGTTCAGGTAAACCAGAATGGCTTGAAATTAAAAGGTACACATCAGCTTCCGATTATGCTGGTGATGTTAACCTTTAGACGCCTAATGTCAACTACAGTGGTCGTACCGCATCGCTAACCTCTAAAGTTGCGTTTTATATATTTATTCAAAAAATATTTTAAACATGGTATATATTCTCCGTTTCCTTTTTCTTCAAAATGCAGTTTGTTTCATAATTCTAACGTATTTGGTTCCTGTATTATTCACATTTTATATACAGGTGTGCTAAAATTTAAAAAAAAAACAATTCCGGCGCCAAAAGGTTAATATATCGGAAGAAAAGCACGGAAGCTTTGGTAGCAGATAGTAAGGAGGTTGGTCTTCTAGTAAATGCTGATAAAACTAAGTACATGGTTATGTCTCGAGATCAGAATGCACGATGTAATCACAATACGAAAACTGGCGGTAGTTTATGTGAAAGGTGGAAGAGTTTCAAAAGTTTGGGTACAACCTTAACATATCAAAATTCTATTAAGAAAGAAATTAAAATAGATCGACGTCAGGGCATGTTTACTAACAATCGTTGCAGAAAACCTTTTCTTCCAGTTCTCTATTCAAGAATATAAAGATTAAGATATACAGGACTATAATTTTGCCTGTTTTGCACGGCTGTGAAAATTGGTTGTTCCCAGTGAGGGAGAAATATAGGATTAGATGTTTGAGAATAGTGGGTTGAGAATATTTGCGCCTAAGAAGTACGAGATATGATGGGAGTGGAGAAAACTACATAACGTGGAGCTTAATGATCTATACTCCTCGCTCAATATTCTTCGTGTGATCAAATCCAGAATGGGGTGGGCGCGAAATGTAGCAAGTTTGGGGAAGGGCAGATGTGTATACAGAGATTTCATGGGGAAATCTGAGGGAAACAGACCACTTGGGAGACGCAGGTGTACATTTGAGGATAATATTAAGGTGCATCTTCATGAAGTAGGATGTGGGGGTGCGGGCTGGAGCCGTCTGGCTCAAAATAGGGACAGGTGGTGGGCACTTGTGAATGGGGTAATGAACCTTCCGGTTTAATACGACGGTGCTAATAAGTCCATAGCCCGACCGGGAAGGAAACAAGCTACAGCGACCAAAATCGGCATTTAATCAACATACTCCCCACGAAGCTCAATACACTTCTAAGTACATTGCCCTAACTTTTGCAAGCCACTTAAAAACAATTCAGAAGGTTGTCCTTCCAACCAGGTCTCCGCGGCAGAAATGACCTCCACGTCGGACGAAAAATGGTGAACGTTCAATTGTTTTTTCAGTCAAGGGAACAGGTAGTAGTCCGACGGGGCGAGATCCGGAGAATAAGGTGGATGATGAAGACAATGGAAGCCCAGGTAGGTCAACTTCTTCTGGGTTGCAAGTGCCCGGTGAGCCGGGGCATTGTCGTGCAAGAACAAGACCCCGTTGGTAACCTTCCCGCGGCATTTTTCCTTCAAAATGTACTTCAATTGCACCAGCAGAGATAATTAATACTCCGCGTTGATAGTTTGGCCCTTTGGAAGATAATCATTGAGGAGAATGCCGTCTTGATCCCAAAAAATCGAGGCGAGAAATTTTCCAGTGGATTTTTGCGCTCGGAATTTTTTGGGGCGGGGTGAGCCGCTATGCCGCCACTCCATTGATTGCTGCTTTGTCTCCGGGTCATAGTGATATAACCAGATTTCGTCCATGGTCACCATTCGCGACAGGAAAGCATTGGATCGCGACGAAAAAAATCCCAAACTTGCTCAGACGACTGGCACCGATGACGTTTATGATCCGCGTTCAGGCATTTCGGGACCCACTTCGCGGAGAACTTCCGCATGTCCAAATCTTCATGAATTATGGATTCAACCCGCTCACGTGAGATGCCCAGTTGCTCATCTATTGATTTAACCGAAATCCGCCGGTCTTCCAAGATTAGCTCGTGAATTTGATCAATAATCTCCGGGGTGGTCACTCTTCTGGGTCTTCCAGGACGAGGCGCATCACAGGTGGAAAAATCACCACGTTTAAACTAGGCCACCCAGTTTTTGATGGTGGCATACTGTGGCGCATGTTCCCCTCATGTTTCTGTGAGAACGGCGTGAATTTCTTTCGGCGCCTTGCCTTGCAGGAAAAAAAAACTTAATGACAGCTCGCGTCTCCATGTTGTTCAAATCGCGCGCGTCGCCTGACGTGCTTCCTTTCAGCCTCTGTAACAAGAAAATATTTGCAATTCGGCACATGAACAGACCCCTGTTTCCAACGACACTATCGATTCCGTCCAACAACATCGGTAAGTGGTTGGGCTAAGGACATATCAGCACCCCTTCGTAAAATATGGGGAATTTCTTGACAAGCTGAGAACCCGTTAGTTTCTCAAAGACTCTGCTCCATGGAGTAAGTAATTAAGTAACTATGAATGTATGTATTCAGTTCTGTGTATAACGAAACTTAATAGGATCCTCTCCCATGAACACTGTCTTTTTTACGGAATAGCCCCCGTCTCTCCGACAGATTTACTACACATTAATACTTATTTGGATACATTTCTTTATTTACCCACTTCACTCCGCACTCGTTTTTTACCCTCCACTCCATTCTGTAAGCATCAGAGTCAACAATGAAACTGTACGTGAGACTGAAACCGCATTTTAAAATGTTCTTTTGACCCTAAAACGGTGAACCGCGACAGTTCGATCGTAATAGTGACATGCTAGAAACACACACAAACACTGCACTACTGGCATTCGAATCCCAGCAAGAGTAGGAACTCTCTTTTCGCTGCCCTATCCAACGACTCAAGCTGCTCTCCAACGTGTATCAGAGGCGTTCGTTGCGAGAAGACAACCAGTCACTTTCACGCAGTGCAGACGTAAAGCACGCGTGCAGCAGGTCTCCATTAGGCAAATATACCGCACTGCCTTCATCACTGAAAACATTCAGAATTCCGTACTTTTAAAAAAGCAGTGTTAAAACACCTAAGGCATTCCTCTCAAATCACTACGCATTCTTTAAAACGTAGAGCAGGATGCATCCGTAACAAAAGCATTGGCCCCTAAATCGCTGCTTAAGAACCCAGTAAAATTCGATACCGGACACTTTACTGAAAGCTATCGAGCAATTCTAATTTTCAGTCCTACTCACCCCAGATGGACTACACTTACTTACGGCGATAAATGGAGTTTTCATCCCCATCAAACCTGCTTAGAGAGAAAAACCGAAAGCAAGCTTCGTGAACTGCAAATAACACCGCTGGGAATTCTGTGTACAGTTTTATACAGTACACCTTTACCAATCCCGTTCTACTTGAAGCCAATAATCAGACTTTACCAGGAGTTCAAAGAGGACCCGGATATGGAATGTAACACAGAAATGAGCGAGAGGTGGGTCGAAAGTAAAAGCTGTAAGCTCACAGGCGTGTGGTTAGGGATTCAGTCTTCTTTCTTTCCTCCCTCGCTCCTCCCCGTCCTTCTCTCATCACAACTTCCGTATCAATCCTCCTACTCATGCCGCGTACGGCCACTTGCACAGTCAACGCAAGCACAACAGCGATCTACACGCATTACTATAGGAATCCTGTATGTCACCCGGAAGGGGAACAGGCCTATATAAATCAATGAGCGAGGAAGCAACGTAAGAGCGGTGAAGATTACTTAATGCGAAAATACGTAATGTGTACAATTTATCAAATATTATCGAACTAACGCAATGCACCAAAATCCTTCTTCACCCAATAACATATCCTCGGCCATTCAAGAAACTTAGCACATTTTATGGAATTCGAACATAACGGCCATCACAACAGCCCGCCATTTGTTCCCACCCTGACCAAGATGAAACCAGTCCCAACTCTCCCAACCTGTTTAAAAGTTCTCCCACATAAGAACAGGTATTCCAAGGTAGTTCCTCCAGGTTTTCTCACAAGGCCCCGTATGCACTTCCTTCTCTTGTAGCCCATGCGTGCCACATACTGCGCCAATTTCATCCTCAACCTCAATACATGTTTTGAAACTCCTCAACGCGCAATTTTGCCTAACTTCTTATTACATTCCCCCGAATGGTCCAAATATTCTCCTCTGAACCAAGTTCTCGAATGCCCTCGGTGTGTCTTCTTACTTTCATGTGACAGTCAAGCTTGACACCCAAACAAATAGCAGCCATAATTATAGCTTCATACATTACATTTAGTATTTACGTTCTTATACAGAATAGGAAGACAAACGATTCTGAACCGACTGATCATACGAATTTGTCTGAATTTCATCCGCTTTTAACATCGTACATGCAGTTCTGATTTGTTGCTGTCATACAAAAAATGAACTTCAAGTGCCCAAGGGAGCCATTAGCTGCCTTTACGTTACGATACTGCCCTCCATTCTGCTGACAAAACATGAACACATTAGTCAAGCCCCGACACAGCGATCCCAGATATAGCGCCAACCTCGTTTAGCGCCCATGGAAGTCAGTGAGCAGAAATTACTTATTACCAGGAGGTGCTCATAAGTCCTTAGCCCGACCAGGAAGGAAACAAGCTACAGCGACCAAACTTGGCATTTATTCAACATACTGCCCGCGAAGCTCAATACACTTCTAAGCCCGTTGTTCTATCTTTCCCAAAACACTTACAAACAATTCAGAAGGTTCCCCGTCCAACCAGGTCTCCGCGGTAGCAATGACCTCCACGTCGGACGAATTGTTTTTAAATTTGAATCCTTGTTTGTTACAATCTGTCCTCCGACATTTAGTAACCGTTGTGTAGATAGCGCTAGAAACATGTAGGAGATACTTCCAGTGAAGTTCTCCCTTCTATTCTCAATCGCAAGGATTGATGTTGTCTGGTGAATGTTGCTGAGTTAGTTAACGATTAGTGACGAGGTCAGTAGGATACAGTCTCTTAGGTCTAAGAGTTCCGAATTGCTCTTGAAATAATGTATTTGCTAGGTTGTTGGGGTGAGTGTCGAGTCGTTTTCGGTATTTTGCACTGAATTTTCGTGCTTCTTGTTTGGCAGTTGGTATTTGTAGATCACTTTTGATTATAGTATTAGGAACACACCATGGAGCATCTGTTATTATGCGTAGCACTTTTGACTGGAATCGCTCTAGTATCTCTAGATTTGAGTTATTGTCTAGTTAGGCTGTGAGATCGTGTATGGTACTACTACACTAAAAATATATATATTTTGTAAGATGATACTGTTGTTTGTGGGATGCAGAATAACAACATGGCAGCCGTGGAATATTTTTAACTTTCGGTTTGATGGCTAAAACTAATGGCCCACATTAAAAGTCTTCGCTGACAAAATTTGACACGACGATAGATCGTACACCTACATGTTCTTTGTGAAACGTTTGTGAGTGAACGGTTGGACTACAGATGTGACGATGATGAGAGACGTGGATGTTGTATGCTGCCCATATAACGTTTATAAAGTATATAGCAGCAGTGCCATTACAGGCCTGGACAGGCCTAGAGGGCTCCAGGAAGTTAAGGCACAGGATGGTGGTAGGTTCTCAGCCTTACGCACCGGCCGCCTTTACCCCCAGGAAATACTCCTGGTACTCATTTATGTTAGAGGCTGAGTCGACCTCAGGGCCATAGTGCGATCGGAAGGATTTTATGTGAATGAAAAATCCACTGACACCAGCTGGTATCGAACCAGCGACCTTCTGGTTTGTAGCACAGCACCTTAACCACTGTGCTACCGCGGTCCTCTTGTGAAGTATTAACTAAAGTAAATATTTTTTCACGAAAGTAAAATGCAACGACATCCAGTGCCTATGCAAAAATATAAATCTGTGCTTCAAGAAAGTGGCCTTTCAGATCTGCTGGGTGTAGTTGTAGCAGTGATTTTGAAACTGGGTTTGTTGTTACTGCGGCTGACTGTTCTATCCTGTGATGAGGGATGAGCGCGTAGAGTTGACGGACTGGTACGTCGCACGGGAAAATCGCAGGCCGCTCAGCTTAATTAACACTTCGCCATCCTCGTATATGGAAGAGTGGAGGTACGGCTCCATGCATTATTAATCACGACGCTAGATGGGGGCGAGTGGTCAGCTTCACACCCCGGCTGCACTGCCCCCTGGAAAACCTCCCAGATCTGAATTAAGAGAAGTGTGAGGTCGTCCATGTACAAAAATAAATGCACATGGAATAATAAGAAATTTGCTTTATTTTCTGTTATAGCAATCATCCGTGACCGAACGCATTGTTTCCTTCTTTCTAAAAGTGTCACAAATTAGTCAAAGGCGTACAGAGGAACGGTTACTTTCGTCTTCATGTGTTCGACGTCGTGAAGTCTTCGTTTGATGGCGGTTTTCGGGGCATGACTAGTTCCAGAACCTTAGTCTGTTGGCTTTCAAATTGTGCTCCGCTTAACCCTTTGGTTCTGCTGCCGACCTTAAGAGGTTCTGCAAAGAGATTTCATTTCTAATGAAACTGGTAATATAAAAATTTCATTGCATTTCTTTCTTTTCTTCCCCATTTTGTGCATAACTGGCGCTGGGTTTATTTTTTGTGCAAGTCACCAATAACAAAACTTTATTTTTCGTAAATGTTCTTATATGCGTAATTTTTAATAAAAGTTTTTGCTTTTAAAAGTTTTATTTTATTTTTTTCTTCAAAAGTAGCTACACTTATACCGTAAATTAAAATTAAAATAAAAAATTTGACTAAAAACATTGCCTCGTTTACTAACATCTTCCGTAGAAAGGATAGACTGACAGTACCCTTGGCGGTAATGGTATCAGAAGGGAGTCGATTCATGGGTTTTGTTTCCGCGGCCTCGCTACAGAGTGATCTTACGTTAGGTACAGGAATAACTTTACTTTTCCCACGTAAGCATAATGTTTGCCTCAAAGCTACAAGTCATTATTTCATTTAAGCGTCTAAAGTTTTACATTGTATTTTGTGCTTTGAGCTACAACGCGTATAGAAAGTGCAATTTAATGTTAAGCTAGAGACTGTTGGTTTTAGAGGGAAATAAAGGTGCGAGATTAGAAGTTGGAATTGTGATCCTATCAGCAAGGGGATTCGCGAGTAGCGTTGTGTTCTTTGATGATAAAGTTTTTCACGGAGAGAAGTAATTCATTTTCGTGAACTTGAACGTCGCATTTGAAGGAGAACAGGCCGATACCCCGGGGACTGTTAAGAGAACCTGAACTATGAGCGGTTATTGTAGTTTATGTAACGGCGTTGTCTGTATCTTAGACGGTACAGTTTTCTTGCTGTGGTCGTCGGTGAATAATGAATTGGAAAGATATTAAGGGAAGCCGTCCTGCCATAATCGAGGTACTGACCGATCACTTGTCTGGGTGGACTGAGGAACTCCACTGATTCTTAGTGAGGTTGCGGGTACCCGACCTAGAATTACTCCAGACACCTCCTAGGACTTTGCTGCCGTACTAGGGCGCACGGCTGCCTCATTCTTGAGGGTAGAAGCTTAAATCATTAAAGAAATATAGTTCGTACATGCGTTAGAAACTATCTGGACCAGCCGTGAGAGGGATCTCGCTAACTATACCTTATCGTATGTGTGTAATGCAAAGCAACTTGATTAAGGAAATAAGGTTGCATTGTTGTTGCTGGTTGCGCTTCTGTATTGATTGTAATGGACTAGTCATTTTCCGTCGTGTTTTCTCAATGATGAATCCCAGTTCCACTTGAGCGGTTGTGTAGATAGCGACAGCTGTAGGACATAGAGGGCGAAAAATACGTTGTTCATGAAACGCCCGTGCATCCTGAAAACTGGGGCTGTGGTACGTTGTGTCACGCCGCCGGGATGGCGTAAAAATGTACAGATTTCATGCATTAGTTTATTGCGCTACTTGACAGTGATGATCGTTGTCGTCGTCGTCGTCGTCGTTGATTTCTGCAAGACTTCGATTGCGCGACTTTTGAATCGTCATGCAGAGAGTTCTGACGTGGTGTGTTACTGTTCGGAGCAGTCAGTTTCTGAACTTTGACCATTCCCAATTGGGAAGAAGAAGAAGAAGGAGGAGGAGGAGGAAAAAAATCCGTCGATGGTTTTAGCGGTAGGCGTTCTTTTGGATTCCTTCCTGAATCAACCTTTGCGGTTTGGGCTCTTGTTTTGGTTGTATTAATGTGGATATCCCTTTTTGTTGTAGTTTTAGGTCCTCACTGGCATTCCATCGGTTTTTATTGTGTATTTTTTGTTATCTCCCACAGAAGAAATTTTATATCAAGTGTATATACGGAGGTAGTTAACAAAAAGTAGCTTGTATTCAGATTATGATAACCCTGTGCCTATCGGGCCCAACTCCGTTGATGTCTCTTCAACCTTTCACCTGAAGACGGAAGGAGATCCAGTTCCCGAATTTTTTTCTCGAGTATGGACAAAATCCATAAGCGGGGTGAACTCTAAGGATATTATTGTACTGTGTAAAGTAATAGATCACTTGCATAGTAGAACAATCAAATGTTTTAAAGAACTGTAAGTGCAGTTGTAAAATTTTGGCAATCCCTTCTGTTTTAGAGCGTTCATGTGGCCTGGACATTTCAGTACTTGTTATTTTCTTGTGCTGAAAACGTATTTTTTGTCGACTGTGTGACATTTCCCCTCGTCTGGATGTAGCTAAATTTGGGATCACGTAAAAAGCAGTTCGAGTAAAAGACGGAGATACGTGTAATTCAGTTCAACTCGACTCTCGCTAAATAACGTAAGAATTCAGCATGGACTCCTCCCTCCGTTACGTTGTTTGCTAATTATAGCTGTATGCCTGCCCAGCAGATTGCGGTGCACAGACGAAGCATAAGGCGATAGATACAGCGAACATCAATATCTGAAACCTTTTAAGTCGACAAGTCTCCGCCTTCATCCGCTCTTACCAGCGATGTAGTGTGCGAATCTGTTGCTTCGTATTCATCATTTCGTTATCCTACACACTTTTAAGTAACCAATTAACGACGGAGGACGGATATCGAAGGACCATCATACCAGCGTAAAAGAAGTATCGTTTAAAATACGAGATCTGAGCACTACTGCTAGAAGCCTACTCTCCTGTTGCGTTACTTCTGTTTCTAAGCCGTCATATCCGTTACTATTATGTTGTTAGCTTGTACTCCTCTGTGTTTTGGTACAGCGTAGTACTGTACGCGGAACACGCTGCGTCCATCTTCTTGGCTCTGTATTGGATCCAACTTGACGCTGAAGTGATGAGGGTTAGAAGGTGGTTAATTTATTTAGGTAAGCTGAAAGGAATAGCGCCAAACAGTACTGCTGGTAGTTTTGATACGTCACACCATGTAGCCTTGGGTGTTAGAATGTCCTCCAGAGGTATTGTGTTCGTAGGAAATTTTGTGAAAAATCTGCCAAGTGGTTGGGAAGTCGAAATGGGGACACAGCATAAAATTAACAACTACCAAAACTGCCGATTATGTAAGCGACCTGGTGGGCACCAGGATCGGTTTTGATATTTTGGAGAAGAAAAAATCTGTTACCCTTGCCGGGAATTGAGCCACAATACCTCTGTCGTTCATCCCTTATCCTAATCAGTGTACCGACTGTGCTATCCGGGCTTAATCGGCAAATTCTATATCGGAGTGAAAAATATTTCTAAAGGACGTTTCACTTCAAAATGAAAAACATGTTGCGTTCAGCACACTTTTTTTATAGGCCTAACGGTTTTGGAAATAATGAAACTAATTACTGTTTGTGGTGTGACATCGCGTAATTCATGGATCTTGAATGAACAGGGCGAACGGGTAAGAATTGTTACGTACTGACAATGCTAGCACTTTAGCAGGTTTTTTTTTAGTATGGTGGGCCCGCACCCAACGTGCTTGTTTTGGACCCACAGGAACTACACGAAATTCCACCAAAACTGTGCTGTAATTTTCTAATCCAGTGCGGTCGCATATTATGCGAGTTTGAAATTTTGCTGTTCAAAGAATTAATAAAATATTACACATTAAGAGGTGGAATAGCGCTTCCTAATCAGGCGCCTGTTGTATCTCCTGTTTATTCAGTGTCGTTGGAATGTGATTTTTTCCACTTTTTCAGGTCTGTGGCCTCCTGCACAGAAAGTAACAAAATTGTATCGAAATTTACATATATTATTTGTTTACTTGAGGACCGCGGTGGCACAGTGGTTAAGGTGTCCTGCTACAACTCGGAAGGTCGCTGGTTCGATCCCAGCTGGTGTCAGTGGATTTTTTATTGACATAAAATCCTTCCGATCGCACTATGGCCCTGGGGTCGACTCAGCCTCTAACAGAAATGAGTACCAGGTGTATTTCCTGGGGGTAAAAGCGGCCGGTGCGTAAGGCTGACAACTTACCACCATCCTGTGCCGTTGTCACGAAATCTGGGAACCTCAACTTCCTGGAACCCTCTGGGCCCCTCCTGTCCTGTAACGGGACTGCTGTACCCTTTTTTATTTGTTTATTTACATTCTGCCTAAGAAGTATTTCTATAAGCAAGCGTACGCTACAGTGGTTTAGATATGCACGCTCCGAGAACGCATGTCCCTTTCTTCCCATTTATTCCTGTGGGAAAAATTATCTTGAATTACGCGAGCTTTGATTTATGCGAAGTCTTCAGGAACGCATCCCTCGAATAAAATGCAACCGCACTGTGATTGGTATCAGGCAGGCGGTCGTCAAGCTGAAACATCCTGACAGCGGGCAGAAAAGGGACATGACTTCTTCAGTATATGCCCTTTGTACACAAGTGCATGTTGAAATTTTTTGGAACTGCAATTTTCTGATATGTAATAGCGTGTAGTTTGGTTGATAGGCATCAGCACTGCCTCTACCTTCAGGGCGAGCTGCAGAGAGAGGGAATGTTAACTGTCTGTTGTAGCACACAGCGCGATTCAAGTGGACCAGTGATGGCTGACATCCACCAAAAGTTGGTCCACCAGGCCGGGTGTATGTTTTGTAATCCTTTACATTAAAAATGCATGTATATTACAGATGTAAGTACAAAATCATGAAAATGGTTGGATGTGTAGCACTTGGTAGCTCATACAGTATTGCATCCATTTGTAGGGTTCTGCAGTGGGTTTATATATATATATATATATATAACACTTCCTTGAAGAGAAGCTGTGAATGAGTTGCAGTATAGCGACTCGCAACGGGTGTGACGGTGGAACCCAGTTGGGACGAGATTTTCTGTATCCGTTCCGACCGGCCCCGAGGCCCACCCAGTCGCCTGCAGAATGGATATCGAGTCTCTTTTACTGGCGGTAAAGCGGTCTTGGCCTGTTGACAACACACCCTGTCTAGCTCCCAAGTTAAAGAAAGGGTAGAAATATACGTTTATACCCCCTCCCCCCGCATACATGCCCTCATGGCATGTTCTGGTGTGAACTTTTACCTTATCGTACATTTTACCACCTGTTCTGACAAAAGTACTGGATCTTCCCCATATAATGCACTACGCGTTCTGTAAGTTTTTCAGAATGAAAAGCGGCTGTTTCCTTAACAGCCCTAGGCCTATTGTTGGCCATTCTATTGTAGAATTAGTGTTCTTACATTGAGGTGAGAACTACATTTTTAGGTGTTCTTTATATGACCTCTGACTTCAAAGGCTTAAAAGCAGCTGTTGTTTCTGCGTGCATTTCATACGGACCCAATGTTTTAATTTTGCAAAACTAAACCCCAGATTGTCTTGAAAAATTACGCACTTCCTTATTAGATTGGCAGACAAGGGAGTGTGGCCATAACGCTCTGTACTTGTAATCAGGTTGTGCCCGCTTCAAATCTCAGTCAAACCGCCTATCCCATTATGTTTTGTGATTGTCGTCAGTCCCTCTAGGCAAATGCCGGGAAAGCAAGCAGAATAGGCCACGTCCGCTTTCTTCCCAGTCTTTTCCAATTAATCATCACCAATCATCCTACCCTCATGTGTCACATAGTCTAGTCTGATCTACTGACAGCTTTGTAAAAAATGGTAAAAGGCCATTGTAAATTCTGCGCGTGTTGTTTAAAGCCACTGTTTCTATAAGTGAAAGCGTTGTGTGCTGAAGGTCGCTCGTAAGCGAATTAATGGACTTTTTCCATGAAACCAGGCTTGTGAGCATTGCTCAGGCCCTGATGGCATTCATACTTGAAATCCACATACATTGTGGAGAGCCCCTTTGTTTCTGCGTTGGATTCAAAGGCCACAGAACGTCTGGAAGCAAGAGTTCGCTTTGGCACTAAGAAAGTCAAATGTTCATAGTCAGACAGTTCGACAGCTTCCAGTAAGTTGGTACCCGAGATCAGGAAGTTGCATTACCTAACACAAACCTACATATAATATCTGTGGCTTCGCGTCGCAGAGTCTCTCGGCAGCCTGTGGAGGTTCCTTAGCGAGAAACCAACTCACCTTGAAGGGACAGAACGCCCTAGAAAGTGGCCCGGTAATAGGCGTACCAACACTTGCTTAAATCTTCTCATACATAAACAGAATGCATTTGCTTGTCTTCAAGGTTATTTGTGACAGGAATTTAATGAGTTTCGGAATTCAGTTGGAGTCATGTCCAACAGTGGACGTTTCCGCTCATTTTAGGCGCGTTCGCAAAATTGCGAAAAGCGACCGTTACCTCCGTCATGTCTGTCTGTCTTATGTATGTCCGTCTGTCCGTCCGTCCGTCCGCATGGAACAACTCGGCTCTCACTGGACGGATTTTCATGAAATTTGACGTTTGGGTATTTTTCGAAAATCTGTGGAGAAAGTTCAAATTTCATTATAATCTCACAGTAGTAACGGGTACTTTACGTGAAGACTTGTGTACGTTCATGATAGTATGTCGCTGAACTTTTAGAACGAGAAATGTTTCAGGCAAGTGTAGTACAGAAAATCAAAACATATTTTGTGTTCAGTAACTTTCTTCCCGAAAATAATGCCGTTAATGAGGTAATGTGGAAAAATGTTTTTATTTATTTATTTAATTTTATTTTACATGTGCAGTGCGCAAAATGCATGTAATCCTGAGCCTTCTTATATTTAATGCTTACCGGTTATCCACGTCCACAGTGGTTACGCGAATGCGCCTCAGTGTTACGTTATACGTACATTTCATGTCTTTTTGCATTTCTACGAAACACTTTCACCTATCGAATTTCTTACATTTTAGGTCTGTTGTATCAATATCATAAATGCATGCTGAGGAGCTGCTGTTAAAAGACAGATACGACCTTGGTCTGCGCGGAACTTGGGGTCACGGATTGATGTTGTAGGCCCTTTGCAAGGGGTACATGCTCGTTGCTGTCTTAAAATTATTTGTGAAAAGACCACAGGTCAGACGTGTCACTTGTAAGGTGACGACGCTGGCGTTGTGCTGATCCGTTTGACTCTCGGTGGTACCATCTTGTTTAATGTTAACACCTACGTAGTTAGCTCAAGCTGTAACGCTTTGCAACGTTCAGGAGAATTACTGCTCGAATCTCTTCCCAGACACAACCTGACAGATTTTTATGATTTTCTTCAGTCCTCCAGGCTAATGCCGAAATATTTTATCTTAAGTCAGGATCTTTTCTTCCACATCTTTCCGTAGTCATCATTCACCAGCATGCTGTGTAGTCTGGCTACGGACAGCTTCATTAATTAACCAATAGACAAGTAAATAAATAACATTAAATTTCCTGAATTTTTTGCAAATAGCGTGTTTGTATGTTGCTATGATCCAAACAAATACCAATTTATTCCCTGAACAGTATTATCTGACTGGCCGCTGTAATGGAGACGGTTTATGTTCTGTGTGAGATGTGAACCAAATTTTTAAATAATGTGTTGACCTAGGTCGTTGATGGCTGATCACAGTGGTCGCGCAATGTAAGGCATGTACTGCTGTCAGCAGTTCAGACTTCCGTAATGGTAGGTTGTAGTACCACTCGGAATGTGGATCTGTTTTCACGTGTCTATTTCGAGTCCTTGCGGCTACCGATTGCCTGACCAGATGTCTACAAACGAAACTCATAAATCCGGTACACCGAAGGCCCAGGGCCTCACTGGCCTCTAACTCCGTGAAAATCTCAACCCCGATGAATGGGCGTATATCACTTTTGGGTTTGCAACAGAGAAGGGTAAAAATTTTCCTTTGTCATTTTCCAGACTACGTCAAGATTCCCCATGAAATGCTGCAATCAAAATGTTTAAATTTCTTCTTTTGCGCCATGCACACTACATGCCCTACCCACTTCATAGTTCGTGTAATTAGGCCAACAGTTTATAGTGCATTCTCGTCATTATGAATTTTGCTGTATTCTCTTACTACTTAATTTTCCACAGCTTCTAGAGGATTCTGTGAAAATGGGTCTTAAAAGACGGGTTGAAGGGTGTGCGCTGCATTAATGTGGCCCTTGTGAACTTTTTGTTGATGTTTTTTATGTGTTTGGCATCCCATATAATAATAATAATAATAATAATAATAATTTGAAGCAGCCAGACACCGATGACCTGTGCAGAAGCTGTGGAAAAGAATCGGAGACAATCCAACACATTACTGCAGCATGTGAGCAACTAGCAGCTACCGAGTATGTAAAGAGATATGACGCACTAGCCAAAGTTATCCATCAGAAACTGGCAGAAGCAGCCGAATTGATTGACGATAAAATCCATGTTATAAGTACACACCAGCCAGTGTACTGGAGAATGAAAATTTCAAGCTGTACTGGAATCGCAGCATACT
>Ga0123354_10003142_pt1 | contig 22605 bp, 7 predicted proteins | sample TergutLab28metaG_2_FD_97872 | JGI IMG/M metagenome (GOLD analysis project Ga0123354, IMG submission 97872) | Labiotermes labralis P4 segment gut microbial communities from Petit-Saut dam, French Guiana - Lab288 P4 | ecosystem: Host-associated > Arthropoda: Insects > Digestive system > Gut ... | reverse complement strand
GCCGAGTTGTTTCCACATTTTTAGGTGCTGAGCTCGTGGAAGGTCGCCCTGACCTCTCGTCGTCTTCGAGTGATGTTCTGCCTCTCTTGAAGCGTGCGTGCCACTCGAAACACCTCGCACGACTCATCGCCCCATTTCCATACGCACGTCGTATCATTTGAAAAGTCTTCGCTCCAAATTTGCCGAGTTGTACGCAGAATTTGGTGTTTGATCTCTGCTCCAGTTTCACGTCCATGCTGAAATCGCAAATGTGAAGGCGCACACGGGGTGACAAACACTCGTGTTGTGCAACTCCCAATGTTCACACGAAACTTTTTGATACACCTACGTATGTCACAATATAAAGAGAGAAGATATTATATTTACAGGTAAAGTGATCCCGTTATAGGCCCGGTGTGGCCCAGAGGGTGGGTAGAGGTACAGCTCTACTCTTCCATGACCGCGGCACTATAAGGGGGTGAGTGGTCAGCAATGGTCAGCAGCACGCCCCGGCCGCACTCTACCCACGGAAAAACCCCGGTACCCGTTTTACAGAAGACTGGGTGAGCTCCAGGGCCAGTCTGGACGGGCGGAAAAACTCGTCACCGCCGGGATTCAATCCCGAACCGTCCACCTCGTAGCTCAGTCGCTATACCGACTGAGCTACCCGGCCCATATATTTACATGTAACATAAACATCAACATTTTGTTATATAGACACATTTATTTTCGCTGCGTTTTTCTGTCTCACGATTTGAAAGATAAAATTATTTTTCTTCCGTCTTCGAAGTTTCTGTGACAAATTTTCGAAGCTCTGAAAAGACTGGTGAAAATAATACTTGCGTCGCGAGAGTTTTTTTCTTTGCCATTTTTTCCCCCTAAGTGACATTTACGAGTAGTACAACAAACACACATTTTGTGACATGCATTTCTAGGGATCCTGGCTTTAATCTGAAGATTCACTTCTTGTTTATCCGCGTTCACATTCGTTGTACGACTCAGTCACGAGCGTAAGAAAGCTCTTTTCATCTATTCATCGTGTGAGATCTCGAGGACTGTGCGGATTTTTATGAAATTTCTTATTCGAAAATTTTATGAAAAGTTTTCAACGATTTCAATTTTAGGTAAAATTTGATGAAGATAAACACTCTACAGTAAGGCCTACTTATTTTTGTATTTACTTGTATGTCCAGCTGAACTTCATAGATTCGGAGCAAAAATATTTTGAACAAACTTCGTAGGGAATACAGTATTTCTTTTTTAGTTAAATCTTACGGTTTTCGGGATACCTGATAAAAGTAAGGGCACACTTACCTGTCCACTTTATAGGGTATGTTGAACAATTCAACCCTCTTCTCCGAACATACCTGTAATCCACGCGAAAAACAGTCTGAAAATCATTCCTACTAAAATTGCCTCTAAAAACATGTTTCACTCCTCAAATTGCTCTATTTCGATACCACACTGAAGCATGTGTTAGGTAGCTGGTCTGTAAGGGCAAAATATAATCATTTGTTTGTTGAGTTGACAAACTGTAAAGAGTAAGGTGTAATAATGGCTTTTGGTACTTAGACAAAGTTCACCCTAGAAGAGGTCACGAAGGCTCATAGGGATTAATGGTATAGCTCTACTCTTTCTTTAACCTCGGCAATAGATGGGGTGGGTGGTTAATGCCACGCTCAGGCTCCTTTACCCCAGAGAAAGGCGCGGTACACATTGTATAAGAGGCTGGGTCAGCTCCAGGGCAGTTCTGGACTGGTGCGGAAAATCTCGCCACCATCGACATTCCATGCCCCGACCGTTCAGCCCGTAGCGAGTAGCTATACTGACTGAGCTATCCCGGCCCTTAGTATTTAGAGTGTGGGTTAATTTTGACTGTCACCGATGTTAATAAGTATTAAAAGGTGCTTCCGAATTTAATGTTTGTTTACTGAGAGTGTTTCGTAGTCTTCCTGTCTGCCTTACATATTGCTTAGATAATGTGAGGTGTGAGAGTGAACTGAGTAGAGTTCTGGTAACGATAGTTATGTTAGGTGGCAGCACCGCGGAAATTGGAGTGACACCTAGTGAACTGCAAAACCAAGACTATGTTTAATCGGTTTATTGTTCAAAAAATGGAACATAATATCTGCTTGGAATGTCAGTTGATGGAACGTTTACGACAAATGTGATGACAGAGCTATTGAAAAGCTGAAGTTAAATCAGATTTTTCCTTCCTGGGCGTTATTATCAACACGTAAAGTATAGATTTATGTAACATATGTTGCATTTCGTCGAAATGTGTTGAGGATCAGGTTATTTGTCATTTTGTTCCACGAATTGCTGTTTAACGAAATGGTTTATTTTATCATATACAGTATTTTTTTTTTACAATTCTTTGTAATTCAACTTTTTGTTTCGCGTACTCGACGAAAGTATCGTAAGACTGTGAAGGTTTAGTTTGTTATCCATGCAGACTATCAAGAAAATATTAAGCTTTATTGTGTTTACGACGCACATTATAAACAAAAATCTTTCAGATGATGGAATATAGTAAGTTTTATAATAAAACATTTTTAAACAACTAATATTAAGTGACCATTGTTATCTTGACTACCACTTCATCAACGACCAAAATACAGAATTCCTTTGCAGTGGTTGTTTGCATGTAGTGTTGCCACCTACTTTCACTCTAGCTAGGAAGGCAGTGTTCAGAGATCATACTCGAAATCAGAAGCCCCCCCCCCCACACACACACACACACTCAAAATCAGAGTAGCTGAACAAAAACGTAGTTAAGTAAATCCAGATAGAAAAAAAAATTTCCGTACATTGTTTTGGACAAGACTGTACTGAAGATCCGCAACTTCGTGTTGTATCGCCCAATATCTTCATGGCGCATCTGGAATACTGAATATAATATACACCCACTCATGAGCTCCGCCCGCACATTAAGAAAGGTAAATAACGCGGTCTGACATAGGGGGAATTTCGTGTTATAATTTAAACTTTACCACCTCAATCGCAACCAGAAACACCTGAACTGCTTAATCGCCCCCGATGACCTCATCCAGAAGAACATCGAAGTGAGGTCTTAGATGACAGTAGATCTTGAAACCTGGTTCACCTAACAGAATGTAAATGTGGTTACAAAGTAACTGAGCAACGAACGTAATAACTAAATGATTCAAGAATGGACGCGATAGCAAAATACATAACCAGGTTAGAGGTCGCGGCTGTGGCTATGAGAATTTCTGTGTCCAATGTCAAAAGGTTTAAGGAAATAAATTGTGCCCGAGTTTAGAGGTATCATCACCCGATGGGCCGTTTAAGCTGGGTGTTTTGTTAAAATGCAACAGACCCAACTTCCAAAACGTATTGATTTCATCCAAAACAAAACGATCGAGAATGTAGAATGTGCTTTTTACTTGTCATTGTTTTAATTTTGTAGAGACTTCGATTGGAACTTGCAACTAAGTGAAATGTTCTTAGGTTCAACGTTAAAATGAATTGATTGTACTTCTATTGCTGTTAGAGAACACAGACTGATAGATTTTGACGTTTTGTTGACCGTGCATCGCAGTGTATTTATCTCAGCATTTAACCAACTTGATGTACAAAATTTGTTTCACAATAAGTTTTATTTCATGTCTCTACATGTTTCGAGCACATGTGCTCGAAACATGTAGAGACATGAAATAAAACTTATTGTGAAACAAATTTTGTGCATCAAGTTGGTTAAATACGGAGATAAACAGACTGATAACTTGGACAGTAGGACTGTCGGAGGTCAGTGCGTGTAACATTTCTAAAAGTTAAAGGTAAAGTTCTACAACATGCCATGAAGGCACAGAGGGCGTGTACATTATAACTCTACTCTTTCTTTAAATTTGCTGCAAAATGACTGGGAGGTTAACGCCACGCCGCGTTCGCTTTATCCCCGGCAATTACCCGGTATCTATAGTATAGGAGGTTGGGTGGGCCCCATTGCCAGGCTGGATGGGTGTGCAAAATCTCAACCCCTACTGGTATTCGATCCCCGGACCGTCCGGCCCCTAGCGAGTCGCTATCCCGGCCCATGTGTAACATTTCTAACTTTTTTTAAATTAAGGTATCTGGATACAGGTGAAGTCCGTGACAGCTTTAATTGCTGTGGTCTTGTGCGTCAACTCCAAAGTTCATTTAGTTCAATTTTACACCCACTGCATAGTATTATTGAAGAAATGTATGTCTCAGAGAAACCAGGTTGCATTATTTTTCCATGGCCAGTCCACAGATTTACGGTGATAGGCTTATGTTTGTGGTCGTTAGATGTATGGTACTTTGGTATAGCAAAATATAAATCATAAAATTACTAGTCTGCCTCTTCTAGCTGTGACGTTTCTGTGTAGGTCAGGTGTATAAAATAAACAAATAATTTTTAAAAGTTACAAACAGCGGCAATATATTTAGAACCGACTGATTTAAATGCACTGCTTTAATGGAAACAGTAATTCGCAGCAATAGAGCATTTGTTAAATAACAGTAATGTAGGCTCATAAACAAGGCTTCGTTTGTAGAGTTTTCAAAACATGGAATATAAAAACAAGTCCTTAAATCAGTTAATCCTAATTGGCTTCATAATGTGATGTCAGTTTTCTTTTAAATTGTGGGCTGATACTGCGTCAAAAAAATTAATGTTTTATAGCATTCTCCACTGCATTGAAGGCAGTCCAAGTAGGAGAGGAAACATCCCGATAAAACTTACTGGCCGTGCAAGTTCTACATTGAGTTCATAACCTTTTCGCATAAAATACGTTTTCTGATGAGTCTCGGAATTTTGTGGAACGGAAACGTCTAAAGTGGGCAGAAGATTTCTAGGGCTGCTAAGAAGATGATGGATATTGTGTATTCGATACGGGCCATTGGCCCAATCTAAGACGTAATGTAGTAATTGGCAGAGTACCTGCATATAATGGAAAGGATACTATGCCATAACTTTAGCGTTTAATCGCGGCCTTTCACCGTGGAGGTCCGGGTTCTGTCCCAAGCCGGTCCATGTGGGATTTGTGTTGGAGAAAGTGGAATTGGGACAGGTTTTTCTTAAAGTACCCCGGTCTCTCCCGTCATTATCATTCCACCAATGTTCCATAATTATTAATTTATCTATTGCAGATTGTATATAATCGTAGGAACTGATAGCGTCATTCAGTAGCACACTTTACTCTAGAGGCATTGCCAGTCAGCCGAGAAATTTGGGCTAAAGCGGTAATGCGTGAGACTGAATTTTGAAGTGTCCGGTACAGTAACTGAACTTAATCAGATACAGATAGACCCCGAACCCTTTCTCGTAGCGGTGAAATTGATGTTATCTCAGCAGATACGTAATCTTCCGGAACATTTTCCCCATGCTACTTCACAAAATGCCATTACGTAACATAAAGCAAGGGTTTCCACCCGCGGCACACCACGTTGTATTATGCGACCCGCGGTCACGTTTGTAAATTGTGTATACGATAATAATTACACAATAGTTTAAACGGTCAGGCATGCCCCCTTTTTTTATTTTCACTTGTGCCCCTCTCACCAGTCCAAATTAACGGATGTGGTTTTTTTGCCATGAAAGTTGTGTACGCCCTTGATATAAAAGTGTGGGGATGCTGTGAGTAGGACTGGATCATTCAGCTCATTTACTGAGTGAGTTCACACCGATATGTGATACAAAGTGTGGTAGAGTTTTTCAACACCTGTCCGATTACGTGAAAGACTCTGTTTTTTTTTTCGTCTTTGAGAAAGACGGTGCAACAGCTCACCCTACAAGCACTTACATATGTGATTTATGGAGTGTTTTTGGCTACGATAATAAGGAGCGGCCTGAGGTCGCTTTCGCCGGATATGAAGTCAAAGATTCATTATTTGTGAAAAATATTAAAGGAAAAGTTTTACAACAATAATCCCCTCACTGAAGATGATTTGAAAGAAAGCGTTCAGTATACCAAGTACAGTGTTTTCAATTGCGTCAGCAGAATGTGTGTAATGAACGATGTGTTTGTTAGAAGTGACGCCTTCCTGCAAGCCGAACTAAACCATTTTCAACGTACCTTGAAATATGGTGAGGACAAGATGTAATAACAACTTCGTTGTATTGAACAAAAACGCCTGGACCCCCACTCACGGCAGAATGGGACAGCAGCGGTTGCTGCGCTGCCTGCCATCACGAGGAAGGTTCTTAGTGTAGCTTTAAGTCCGTGTCTGGTACTTCCTTTGAAGGACACTTGAAGTTGAGATTCTACTAATAATGCACGATGGATGTTTGGAATTTTCTACAAACACAACTACTTTATACTGTTGATAGAAATCCACGTGCTTTCTTTGGTGCTGCTACCTAGAGGTACGATCTAAAGCTTTATATCAAAGGTAGGGCCGTACAAACTTTAAGGTCACATTACTCTGCCGTTTATTGCTACTACATTCTGCTCATATTCATCAATTATTATTCATAATGACAAAATACCAAGACTGAATTTTGCGCACTGACACTTTGAGGGGGTGCTTGCAGGTAAATGGACTCCACATTCCTTCTCTTAGCAGTGGTACTTGGCTTTATGCCAGTGGATACGGGATCTTTCAGAACAGTCTATAAGGGTGCCGGAATCATAGATTTCTAATTTGAAGTTAATGAGCTGTGAGTTTATGATGAACGTAGCCTGTCATGCCTATGTCATGCCAAAATTTGAAATTCATGGAAATGTACTTCTAAGCTTCTTAACGTTGTATGCCTTCATGATTCTATCCTTTGTTATTTTTTAAGAAAATATGTGGAAGTCAACTTGAATTCGCACCTAACATTGTCAAACCTATTTAGAAGCCTATGAGATAAGCAAGGCATTTAGCAAACGCTTCGAGATGTTGTGCGAAATACTTGTCCGAAGACTTCAAGTGGAAGGCACACTTTGAAGCTGTTGGGATAAAGGGGCATATTATTTTAAGTTGTAACTTTCAGAAATCCTGTGTGATTTATGAAATGGTTATAGCCAACTAAGTGTAGGCTCTGTTGACAAACCGATGTTGACATTGTAATGAATCTTCGGACATAATCAGGAAGAATTTCTTGATCAGTTGAGCAACTCTGCATTTTCAAGCACTTTCCAACCCGGGATAAATTGAACCAGTGAGATATGCCGCGTTTGCTGTGTCACGACACGTTAACATTACAGCCCGACTGGCTGTAAATATAGCACGTCTGATTAGGCACTGTGGTGCAACGTCACGATTTTTATCAGTACCATGAAATGGGAATATGTTGACGTAATCCTTATAAAGTTAATTTTCGGGTGACTCAGTTAATTGCATTGGTTTTATGTAGCATTAGTACAGCCTTCGTATTTTGTCTGCTGCCAGTTCTTGTTTCTTCCAGCCAATCTCACATTTAACAAAACTGTTATGGAGTGACCCATATCGGAATACGCAGAAGCTATCACACTTGTTTCTAACACCTTGGCATTGTGAATGCACGTAATTATTCTATATAGCATTGACGAAAACCTTAACTGTAGTACGTACTCCTTCGGATGTATTAGTTGTTAATCTTCTTTCACTATTATCCATATTAAATTCCAATTGCTAACTGTAATATTTCCCTGGTTATTTTTATGAAATCTTAAAGGAAATATAGTTTCTATGTAGCCTCCTTTTAGGCGCGTTCTTAAAATTGCGAAAAGCGGCTATTAGCTTCGTCATGTCCGTCCATCCGCGTGGAACAACTCTGCTCCCAATGGGCGGATTTTCGTGAAGTTTGATTTTTTTAATTTCTCGAGATTCAGTCGAGAATATTCAAGTTTAATTAAGTTCTAACAAGAATAACGAGTACTTGACTTGAAGACGTTGGTACAGTTAATATATCTCGCGGGATTTTTTTTAGAATGAGAAACGTTTTTGGCAAAGTTTGTAGGGAAAATCAAAACACAAATATAATGTTCAGTAACTTTTTTTTCGGAAAATCGTGCCGTTTATGAAACAATATGGAAAAAGTGGTAGCGCCGGACAGGCTACAGATGACAATATAGCGCATGCGCGTTTCACGCTGGGTACCTGAGGCGACAAACACATTTAGAATACATAATAGTTACTTCTTTTTCGCGGCAACAATGGTTACTCGCAAACCCCATCAATAAGTTATACTTACATTGCCTGTCTTTTATTCTCATATTTCCAAAAAAATAGCCTCAACAAACCTTTTATATTTTTCGCAAATCTCGCTAGCACAAGTTCGTTCGTCCGCCGCGTGACTCGTATTATCAATTCTAGGTGAATTAGAATTAAGACTATGGACTCCAGTGGTATAACGTTCATACCAAATTTCTTCAGAATTCCTGCAATGGTTCTGCAGACGAAACATACGGAGAGGCCGAACCGTCTCTGTAGCGATAATGCTTTGCACGTCATGCTAAGAACGCATGTAAGTACAAGGAGAACGTAACGTATTTGGAACAATCTCGGGCGTCTATGTCCGGTAGAGGGACACAGTCAACCGCCTTTCTGAGAGTGCAGTCTGCATTGTTGCGTGTGAAATGAAATGTGGCTCGCAAACTCGTTCATCTTGTTTGTGTGTGTGCAGTGATATCTACAGTCCTACTCTAGAATTCAAATATGACGGCGATCCATTGACGGAATGACGCACAGATAGACACACACAGAGCTGTAAGACTGCGATATTTCGAGATCTTACTCTTGAGCTCGTCTGACCTAACTCCGACACCACAACATTTTGACATTTAGTTCTTTTACTGCAACTTAGAACTTAAAGGTTCAGTACCTGTAATGCCGGAACATGATACAGGAAAGAATACGAGGCATTTCACTATAGAACGTATTTTAGGAACGCATTTGCTTGAAATGCATTGGTATGGAAGAGGACGTCAACGAAATGACTGTCTAGCAAGTAGGTGGCTGGAATTTGATTCTTGGGACGGACTTCCTATTCTTAAGGTTATACACTTCTGTGCTGTTGCCAGTGGAGCCAATCTTATAATGAAAACGAATCTAACCGTGCACTTTCATTAAGTACCAAGATTAAAAATGCGCGGAATTTTATCTCCACTCTCCACATATACCTTGCCAGCGGTGCTGAAACATAGGCGGATTCCTACTTTGAGTTTTTAATATTATCTTCAGCCTTCCTCTCTGTATGCTTGAAGGTTCACAACAATAATCTGTATGAATTCGTTGTTTCTTCCATCCAGCATACGTGTGTGCCATAATAAGCTTCTGGAAATGAATATCCAAGACACATAAATCAAGAAGTTCTGTTTACATAGTGTCCTTTGTCTCCCATTCAGATTATCACTCTAACGTTGAATTTTAATGGATCTCATGTCTGTAGTCACGAGCAATCCTTTCCCGAATATCATCAAGTTACAGGATGTGCAAAGCCAGTCAGTGTTTCGAAAGATTGTAACCAATAATTGCCGACTCCACTGGCCGCGCGGTCTATTGCTGCTGCTCGGTTTCTGGAATTGCGGGTTCCAATCGCGCTGGGGGCATGGATGTTTGTCTGTAGTGAGCGTTGTGTGTTGTCATGTAGGGGTCTCTGCGTCTGGCTGATCACTTACCCAGAGGAGTCCTACTGAGTGTGGTGTGTCTGAGTGTGATCGTGAAGCCGCAATAATAAGGACGCCCTGGCCCACTAGGGGTTGTTGCGCCATGAAGAACGTAATTACTCTGTTTACTGTGTCTTCATACTTCTCCCATTTGTCTGAAAGGTCACAGTTGTTTTAAAAAAAGGTTTATTGTCGAGTTTGAAATCGTGACGCATTGTTTGTGTTTTGGGTCTGAATAATTGATCAGATGAAGGGGCAAACTAAAATCATGGTTACCTAATCGGAGATAGCTGGATTTATTGTTTGGTCAAAATTACCATGTTAAAGTCATTTTCTTCGTGCCTATCTCTGGCGCTACAGCATTGGCTTATAGTCAGCATTTCCCAATAGGCCTCTTTTTGCCACGACGCTGACGACTAACACCTCATTCCTTGTGAATTATGTGTGTGTACAGCACCTTATTTTTCTTGGTAATTACTAAACGCTGTGACAGGCATGTTTATTTGAATGCTAGAAATATTACTGCGTTCTGAGGTGTGACATACTGTATCTTTCCCGTCATATATATACTGACCTTTCGAAGCCACATACCCACCTACCCTGAAGGTGGAAGTAGCATGATCCTCCAAATCTTCAGTTCATTTCTACTAGACTACAAGGCCTCACATCCAAGGAGACAGTATCACCACCGTCACCGACATAATGATTTCAAGTTATATATACGTTTTAGGCCTATATGTTTTATATAAACACCTTTCATATCCATTTTTATCGTTACACCGTGCATGTTGTCGAGTTATCTCAATTAATACACCAACTAATGCACTTATATAACAGTTACACATTAAAACACTAAAACTGCTCCGACATGTTTCGGTCCTAAGACCATCATCAGCGAACTATATTTTCCTTGCTAAAGTCACATTAAAAATAGTCACTGATTAACTTCGTTGTACTAATAGGGTGTTTTGGCAGCATGCCGTGATGTGTAAGGTTATGTTGCGAAGAGTGCCCTGCTACGGATGTGCATTCTGTGCTTCGCTGCGTTTTAGTGTTTTAATGTGTATTAATTGAGATAACCTTTCATATCCAATTATGACTGGAGGAAATGTGGCAATGCGACAAACGTTACCGCAAAACGTTTGTGTTGTTTGTTTGCTTGTTTGTACAGTGGAGAGGGGCGGGGATAAGGTCCCATTATTCTTGGTTCGGGATTACGTGTATCCGGCCCATGTGGACTCCGTAATTATCGTTTTGTGTGTAAACGGAACGCGAGATTTATTGACCAACTGACCGACTATCAGCTTCTGAGAGGTTCTGTTATATAGAGTTATTACTCCTAGGTTGTATGCAGTATGTAGAGGAAAGCCAGACCTACTACAGACAAGACATAGGTCTGTTGTTAACAATTAATGAGTACTGCCAGAAGCTGTGTTTCCCATCCCTGCTCCAGGAACATTACCGTCAATCTAAGCTAATATTAAAGCTAATATGAACCCACTGGACCACTACACTTATCGTAAGTGAAAGGAGTTTATTATAAAAATTTTTCATTTTGGTGCCTGTCTTTTGCTTGTAGTCAGTGTTTCGCCCGCCCCTTCTTCCATCCTGCTCCCACTCTCCATGATTTACCTACACGATTCTTGTTAGCCTAATATTTAGAACTATAAATTACTCCCAACAATGTGGCAACATGCCTTTTATCTCTGCTCTTTTATTTTGTCCTCTCTTTCTCTTGTTTCTTCCTCTTGTTTACTTTTTGTTTTAGAAGTAGCAGTAGAAGTTGTTTGCTTTCTTCTTGAGTAACAAAACAATAAAAAGTTAGTCGTATTTATTTGGACAGTCATCAGCAGGAAACACTTGTGTTCTTACTGAATGTTACTTGGCTTGTGGTCTGAAGCCACCCAAACTGACTTGTATGACTGTTAATATTTTCATATCTAATTGTCTACTATTTTTAATGTAACATTTATTGTTTTGTTATAATTTTCTCTGAGTACTCACTTTGGGATAACCTACTCGATGAAGCCGACCCTTTCCAGAGAAGCTAATAATCGCTTAGCAAGTCAGGAAGTTTCTTGCCATTTGTGAACCTCGAAGGTTCATTACTGTATCCACAAAATACCCCCAGTGGTCCGAGTCATAAACTATTTATTTACAGTACGTTTTAATATTATCCTCCCGAAAGCGCCTAGGCCTTCCAGCTGCTCATGGCCCTCAGGTTCACTACTTAAAATACTGCGTGCCTATTAATTTCGTGTCTGTCCATTGCGCACTACACTTCAATCCCAGCTCACTTCCTCTGTTTGATCGCTCCGTTAATGTTTATTGAAGAGAGCAAATTACGGAACACTTCGTTATGCAACACTCCACACCCTCCTGCACGTCCGAACTTTCTTCTCGACACGTTATTTTCAAACACAACCAATCGTTAGCGAGTTCCATTTTGCGATCTCGGACTGATGAAAGAGTCGGACGCCTCTCCCTTTGAGTCGGACCGATCCATTCCGCACACAGTAGCTTCACGGCTATGTTGTATAGAAAACTCACTGTGAAATTTATTTATTTATTTATTTATTCATTCATTCGTTCGTTCGTTCAATAACGTGTTAACATTTCGTTGTCGGTCTCTCAGTTTAGTGGCGATATAGCTGGGCGTGTTTATTGATATAGAGCGTCTTCCGAGATATACGCGGTAGTTTTGTCTGCTTTTATGAATGTGTTATGTTACATCGGTAGTTCTGATACCACAATTCTAATCAAGAAAGACAGCCTCGTAAGAGGTAATACTAACCGATAATAAATTCCTGTTATATGGTCCATGACATAAATTTAATCGATTTCATTGCACCTATGTCTTCTATTTAATTACCACGTTGGCTTATTTTATATCCACATTATTTAAGGTCGGTATTCCCATATGCTGTTCCCAGTGGCCGCGCGGTTTAAGGCGTGGTTCTGCGGGCTCTCGCTTGCTTGGATTGCGCGTTCGAATCGCCGCCGGGAGCATGGTTCTCTTTCTCCAGTGAGTGTATGTGTTGTCAGGTAGAGGTCTCTGCGACGGGCTGATCACTCTTCCAGAGGAGTTCTACCGATCGTGATGTGCCTGAATGTGATCATGACGCCTCGATAATGAGGAGGCCCTGGTCCATTAGAGGCTGTTACGCCATAGAAGAAGAGATCCTACAGGTTCTTTTAGAATCCGAAACGCGGGTTGGTCAGACCAGCCGGTACCGTAGCTGAAATTACAAGTGCATTTTTCTTCACTTGACTAACAGGTGCAAACTCTTACCTCTTTCATATTAAATATCCGACTTTTTTACTTTTGATGGGCGAAATTAACTCCCTGCACGCGCTGATTTAGAGAACGATTAATTTTTATATTCTTAGGCAATATTGCGGTAGTCTACGGTCTTTGGAAATGTTTTATTTGAAGAAGCTTTCTCGGAATGATGTTGCAAAGCATTTCACAAGGGATGTCGTAAGACTTGTAATTTCCCTTGTAAAACGTTTGAAATGGACATTAATTGAATATTCTTACGTGTGGTGTTTTTGAATATGCTTAAGCTTGTAGGCCCAAACACAACAGATATAAGGGCAATCATTTTTCATTTATATTATAAAAAACATTTTAACCCTTTAAACGCCGAATTAAATCCCATCTTCCATCTGCTGGCATTGTTAGGAGCTCACCATATTCTCTACGTTAGCAGGGTAATGGTTAAAGAGGGATTTACCTTACATATACCAACACTGTTTTTTGTTTTCGCACGAAATTTCTAGGACCGTTTTCCAGGTCTGTCCACAAGAATTCCGCATACCGAAGAATGACGTGGAAGAAGCGCAAGATACATGGTAACACACCTCGATCGTAGCATTACAGTACATCGCTCTCAACTTCGGAATTAAACTCGGCATCAGACAGATACGAATTTTCCGTCGAAGTTCTAAACTTGTTTCAAAATTAATTATTTACGGTGTCTGTAAAGAGGGCAGAGGGCCCTGAAAATTCACAACGGACGGCTACATAATCCCTTTATTCACGTGCGTTTAGCTTACTTTGTTCCGGCTAACAACGTTGTATGCTGAACTTGGGCCAGTTATTTACAGTGCATAGTTGTTTCAGCGGACCAGCGTAGTGCACATAACGATGTCAATAATCGGTTAGAAACTGCTGTAAGATGCGCTTAAAGCCGGTCTCGTAATGAGTTACAGAATATCAGTGCCTCATGCAAGTCCTTTAATCTCTATACATTCTCGACAGAAATTATGAAATCGTGAACAACACATTCTCCTCGATTAATAGAGAGTAAGAAGAATTTTAAGGCCAATAGAGGGGATGAAATTGTGAGCCTACTTTGATGAAAACTTGTAGATTTATGCGTTAGTTGTTGCCACTTTTGTCACGTAATTGTGGTCCTGTTGCTAATGACGTAACGTGCCGCAAGTTGTCGCTGTGGTCGCCTAGATACACATCTCTGCTTCCATTTTGTCTCGCGTCACCAACCAGTTGAGGTTAGGAATGTCCAGATTCTTTCCACGTTACTAATTTTGACAGTGAAATACGTGGAATTTTCTGTCGTTACCTAAACTCGTGACACATGAAAGATCAGGAACTGGGAATTTAGTGTATATTTTGAAATTAGTATGTCTTCCAACCTGTGGTATTCCGCTATAAAACAAAACAAAAAAAAATGAAGAGCTTGACGTGCTTTGTTATGAGCATATTTTATCGAGTAATGTTTCAAATAAAAGCTTTAAGACTGTAATGAGGTGTTGACATACATCCCTTCCTTATGCCAAATATTGTGTATGATTTACTGTTCTTTTAAAAAAGAAGTGAAGCTCAAGTTGACTTTTATGTGACAGTAAATTAAGTCTGTATTTGATTGGTACAACCAAAGTGAAATTTCCCCGACAGTTTTAAGCGTTTCTAAATTTACGATATTAAACCTAAATCTATAATACATATACCCTCACATTCGTGCGGGGATCCACCATATGGTACAGAAAATTCTTAGACCCATCTCGAAAAAAAGTAGAAGGATCTCGGAAGTTAAGAGGACGAGCAGTGAGAATAAAGTTTAAGGGAAAGATTGTCTCTGTGCTTAGTTAATGACCGTATTTTGATAACATGTGGAGGAAAGCATATATATAGCTCCAGGTATTTTTATTACATTTGCGCTGGATGAAGGTGAGTGATCAGCTTCATTGACCTGACTAACCCCTTGCTGTAGGGGAAGAGCATCGAATGTACATTCGACAGTAGGATGGGTGCAGTACAGGCCGTACCAAAGGCAGGGCCCGATTGCGATCCTTGTGGCGGGCCCCTAAAAGTTGTTGTGCAGAGCAAAAAAAAGAACTGACCTGTCATTATATTGACGTAAGTTTCGATGAAATATTAAAATGATCCATTTTTATCGTGTTTATTTATTTAAATCAAGCAATTAGTCAAATATATTACTTATTTAATCTAAAAAATTTAAAACAATTATTTTGTTCTCTCATTACAAAATCAGTCGGAGAAATTTGTGTGATACCACACTGTGTATTTTTAAAAATTGCTAGTGCGGGAATCCCTCATGAGTCTGGTGTCCCATAAGCGTGGGGCTCGATTGCGTCAAATCGGTCCAGTCAGCCTAAGGTCGGCCCTGACTGGGTGGGTTCCAGAGGCGGTTCGGTCGCTATGGATACAATAAAAATGTCTTTCCTTGCCAGGAATCGAACATCGATTCCTCGGTCGCGCAGCTAGTAGCTTTTACCATAGCAACTGAGAAACAAAAATAACGGAGAAGAAGAACTGCAGATAAAGGATGACAGTTATGAAAGGGAAAACATACATAAGGAAATCTTTTTCTCTTCGCTGACCTACAGCATTAGTTTCATTACCGGCATGCACAGAACAATTACATGCCTGATGCTGAGGTGGAACTGCGCAGGTGACGATTATGGGTCTGAGCGCAGCTCACGGCTGTCAGGAGATTAGTGTAATGATTATATTGTTCAGTGCTCTCTGCCATCAATCCTGCCTCTCCCCTCACTGATCCTACAGATCCTATACCAAAAATGCCACAATGACAATGACGTTTTCTTTTATACTTCGCCTCGCATCACGATGCTCATTTGTTAAATGTTTTGATTGCTTGTTTGTGTTTGCAGGACGAAACAGGGGTGCACAGTATGTGAAAATGCATACACCTTGTCCCAGATGCCAAGCGTCAAAAACCTTTGGGTTTTTAAAGCTGGGCGTTTAACTGGCGTAGTGGGAAGGGGATTTGGGCACATTTGTAGCCCTAATAAGGGAAGGGAAATGAGCGGAGGTGCTAGTAGAAAGTGTCTGTTTAGTTCCGAATCGCTATTCTAACGAAGCTCTTTACTATATCTAAAGAGGGAATGACGGTCGTTCCTAACAAGAGTACATCTAGAACCGAATATTAGGAACACAATGTACGAATTTATTTTATTACAAGTCTGTATGTCGGTTGAGGAGACCTTGACCCACTAAGGCCGTCGAGCCATTAAAAAAAGTTGTTAATCCCTTGGATGTTTTCCTTATATGAAAGTCTGCCTAGTGAAGAGAAGCCATTTCTGCTCTTAGTTACAACTGCATATCTTTCTGAAGGAATTTGATTCTGTTAGCTTATCCCCGTGGAGTTGCTGGACGGCCGCGACACAGTTCTTTAACTGACTTCCTCGAATGCCAAATAAAACCAAACTGGAAGTATCAGGCTTTTAAAATATGTATCTTGTGCTGGCATTCAAACTGTTAAAATTAACGCGAAGAAAATAATAAAGAAGACTCAAAAGGGTCAGACGCCAGTGAAATCGAAAACTAATTTTGAGGAAGAAGTAATAAACACGTGTTAATTGAACGATATGATGTGTGTTAGCTCTTTAACAGGGAAGAAATGAATGTGTAAGACAAAACAGATTTAATATGTCACGCAAGACAGATAAATAGAACTTGGAAGTAATGTAATAAGGCAAGATAAATGCGCTAGTTACAATTTGTGGTTGTCCTGTTGGTCGTGCTGTTTCCCCTTCAGGTAACTAATGTATGTTTCCGTCTGTGCTTGGGCCTTTGAATTTTCAGCAGTGTTCGTATCGTTCTTCAGACAAGTGCTGACTGAGCAGGGCATGAAGGTATCAGACGGTTAGGCGCTAGGGCAGTCCTTGTGGGATTTGTGGTGGACGGAGTGGCACCGAGAGAGATTCTGCTTTGAGTAATCTGGTTTCATCCTGTTAATTATCATGCAGCTTATTCATTCTTCTGTTATTCGGGGCTTGACATCTCTGCAGAGATGTAGACTCATATCATCAAAATAACTCATATGGAATAGACAGCTTTTTCCGATTAGTTGATGCTTATTTATGTCTTGATTCACAGGGTGGGGCGACAGTGGTTCCTTTGGTACTGAGGCTGCGAATGGGTCTATGTATCAACCGCTGATGTTAGGTGAATATATGTGGAGTATTGGTACAGTGAGAACTGACAAGGGAAACCCGAAGTGCTTGTGGAAAAACCCTTTCCAGTGCCACCTTTCCCACCAGAAATCTGAAGTATTCTAATGCGAGCTTCCGCGGTGGGAAGCCGTTGATTACCTGCATGCATTGTATCGATATACCAGACTGTACGATGTCAAATCCTAGTAAGTGTAATATTATTCTCCGTGAGAACCTGGACTCTCAGACAGGAATAGTAACACACATACTTACGAGTCTGAAACGTGGAATTTGACACAAATGTTAAAGGATTATAGAAGCCTTACACGAATCCGAGTGTAGATAGTCTATTTAAATCAGCACTGGGAGCGAGTTCTTGTTTTGTTTTTGGCGCCACAGCCCCCCAGTGGGCCAGGGCCTCCTCATTCCCGAGGTTTCTAGATCACACACGACTCACCACAGTCGGTAAGACTTCTCTGGAAGAGTGATCAGCTCGTCGCAGAGACCTCTACTTGTACAACACACATCACTCACAACAGACAGACATCCATGCCCCCAGTGGGATTCGAACCCACAATCTCAGCAGGCGAGCGGCCGCAGACCTACGCCTTAGACCGCGCGGCCACTGGGACCGGCGAACGAGTTCTTAGACACATAATACCTAGCACTCTTGCTTCGTAGTTCTGAGCTCTTGTCTCATTGCAGCAACAGACTTCGAGAGATGTGAGTGTTCTCTGTAGTAAGGACACGTATTTTGGGTTCTGGGTTATGACCCCTTGTGGTGTGGTTTGTGACTACAAACCCTGATGATGGACGTGGTGTGTTCTTCCGAAACACTGGCAGCCACCTGTCAGGCTGCACAGTGGTATAACTTGCAGTACTACAAACTGAAGGTAAAGTTAATGATAGAGTAACTGTTAACTTTCTAAAGATGAATGTTAGTCTTTTATAAATTGTACTTTCTTATCCAATGCTCCCAGATTTTCGAGAGAGCATTCCTTTTTTGGAAGGTTCCCAGACTTTGCCCGTTTGTCCTTCAGGTAAGAGCAACATGTTACATAAATTGGAATATGGAACATTGGCGGAATGATATTGACAGGGAAAATGAAGTACCCGGACGGAAACCTGTCCCAGTGCTGCTTTTTCTACGACAAATATCGCTTGGGCTGTCCTGGGATCGGAATAGGATCTTTGCGGTCAGAGACTGACCGGTGACTAACTGCCTGTTTCATGTCTGCATTATACACGTATAGGTAAAGGTTTAGTTCGTACCTATCAGAGAACATAGCGTGCTTCCATGAGAAAGGCGAATCGGCGAAAGTCATGTAGGGAAATTATAACTGTGTGTTGTAATAATCATACGGAACACACAAATACAGTGTTAATGCATATACGCAGTTTTAGTGTTGAAATGTGGCGGTACGTATATTAACTACTAGGCTTTGAAGGGACAGTGAAGAGACTGCTAGGCTTATAACTCTGCATCTTTTGCGTTGAATGGTATTATGATGAATTGCAGAAGATGTGAAAGGAAGTAGTAATGCCATAATGTGGTGTACTATTATAGTATTTATCTGGAGAGCCTGAGGAAACAAACGAAGAATTAACTTCAGTCATTGTAATCGGTGTTTCTGTCACGATTCGAACTGGGGATCTCCTGAATACAAACTAGGAGCGTTACAGCCAGAGGCAACTTACTGGGTATCTTTGTTGAAATAGGTTTGTCAAAAGATTTATTTTATGAAAGGCCAGTTTGTGTACACCCCTTGTGAGAGTTAGGGGTCCTGTCCGATCACTAATCTAAATGACGGAGGGATCAGTTACATTGTTGGCTGCAAAGGATAACATCTTCCCCCACAAATGTCTACATCACCAGCTGGATCCTTCTCATTCTGTGGTTGTCCTTCCGTTTTGTAGCAGTGGAAAGCTTTCTTCCACACGACGAATGATCTTTCTTGCCTCAGCTAACCAATTATCCAAAGATCACACCAGTTTTTCTTGTACTGAAGAAAAATAAAATTTATTCCATGCATAACTAAAGAGTAAATTAAAATATACATATATACTTCGAGGTAGGGAAATAAATCTTTGTAAACTAAGGGACATTTTTATTAAGTTAATTTTTTCGGTGGAAGGTAGCTGCTGCCAGAAAGATGTGTTAACTCCGTATAATACACATAATAACCATTATTTTCTTAATAATTATAAATGCACGTTTTTAATTTAAGTGTGGACATGTTTGTGTCTTTCATCCTTCGTTTGAGATGTCGCTGTAAACTTACGGGTTTAAGCCTGTTTTTTACATATCGGCAGAACAGGCATTTCTATTAAACGGATGTTCTGGAACACGAGTTACATGGAAAATATAAAGATTCAGCCTCTGTCTCACGGAAAGCATTTAATACCGCTGTTTCAAACAAAGCAGTTAATTCTGTTTAAGGTAATAATCACCGTTTGTTTTAAGAATCGTAACGAAAATAAATACACTATGTGGGGAAAATGCAGAACCTGTTACTGTTAAAGCTGGTATATTGTTGCCACTGGGCTGTAAACGGTCAACCGCGAATACTTCTAATTAAGCACATACACATTTGTTCCTTTATTGCTATTAATTTTGGGATCTGGCTGTTACCATCTAGGAATACGCTTTTATTTTAAGTAGGTTCTTGAGTACTTCAGACGAAAGATTTTCTGTAAAATGTAATCCCTGTCCCTAAACTCATGCTCGGGATCAGCAATCAGCAATTAAACCCCGACTAAGCAATGACGCCTTTACATTTCCTTAACAGCAACATTAAATAAAATTCACTGCTGCTCCAACAGGAATTGAGCCGTCGCAGTCGTCCTGTAAACGGCTCTGCTTGTCGCTTTACTGCAGATGACTAGGAGAATGTATCCTGAAAACCACCAACAAATTCTCTTCTTTCTCCGCGAATAAGACATTGCCTTAGAATCTCTGTTCCCATGTCGCAATAAAAATGGATGTCATCTTTCTCCTTCCATTTCTCTCCTAGTTTTATTTCTTGTAAAACAATATGGCCGCTGTGTATTTGTCATTGCGATTCGAAACTTACGTCCAATCGAGTAGAGAACACCCACAGGAATCCTACAATGTTTCTTTTCCTTTCAACACACATTTTTCATGTTTTGAATCTTTATTTCCCTCGATAGTGGTTTTTTGCAGGGAAGTTCTTTTTTTTTTTTTTTGGAATATACGATATTGGGAGCCCATATTTGTATTTCATACGTACGGAAGGGGAAGGCACGATCAAAGTTATTGGCGTAGGACAGCGACTGGTGTTGCGTCTGTCGTCGTGATTTACTGTCTCTCCTTTTTTCCCAATTTCTGCAGTAAGCCGCATATCATGTTGCAGATTTCCAATGAAGTGCTGCATATTCCAGGTTTCAGTACACACATAAAAGTTGATGTCTTTATGTACCAAGTTCCATTTTAGGGAGTGGAAGAATCGGCCTACAGTGACATTAATTCAAAACAGAGATCACCAATTTATTTTCGATAACCATATTCTGTAGGGGAGAATCATATTATTCTGTTCGTAATAATAATAATAATAATAGAGTCGAAACATGTAGTCCTTTACTTATAGCACTCATTTTCTAGAAGCGTTTTAGACATTACATGCCCGTGTTTATATTCATTATTTAATTATATATGTATGTATTTATATATATATATATATGTTTATTTATTTATTTAAGTTAAAGTAGGAATACGGTGGTGCATCACGTATGAGGAAGTAGACCACTTTAGAAGGCTAGATATGAGCCTGTATGTGCCAGTTGTATCTAATCAACGCCTTCACACGCTATTCTTACAGGTCAATTTTAATATTATCTTCCCATTTCGTGCAAGTAATCGCTCTTTTTCACTTGTCCCCATTAAGAGCTTCTATGTACTGTTCGTCTTTCCAACATGTGCTACTAGTATTGTCCTCCCTTACTTCTTTACACTAAATATAGGTTATCGAAAAGTGTAAATTAAACTTCTGCAACTTTGTCGTCCTGCCAGATATTCTTCTCAGCACGTTTCAGCCACCCTCGTGCCCTTCTGTTTGCACAGTGATTTCTTGCTGCATTTGTCAGAAGTTGCTCTTATGGCCCCCTAGTTACGACGTGATAAAGATGAAGGAAGATGCAATGTGTTGCTTCGAAACGTCGCCACACAATTGCCGGACTACACGGCATCAATATTTCAGAATAAATCTAACCGGTGCCTTTCTCGCCCGGGGTAAAGCGGCCGCGGCGTGAAGCTGAGCACTCATTTCCATCTAGTGCAAAGGTTAAGAATGAGTGGAGCTATACCTCTGCTGCTCACATGTCTTCATGGCTTGATAGAGAACACTTGACGCTTCTTTAACTTCAACACGGCATTTTGTGTCGGTTCATTTTAAGGTAAAGTAAAACTGCTAAACTTTAGTAGCGGGAAAAGCCCCCGTTACCCATCAAAAAAAGAAGGTTGTGTGCGTCACAGAGCAGTTCTGGTCGCGTTTTAGAAGAGGTTTTTCGCCCTTGCCGGGGTTTCGAAACAAGAGCCCTTGGAAGTTCAGCTTTTAACCTAATTGATACACCGATTGAGCTATCCAAGCTCCTGTTATGACATGGAAACTGGAATTGGAAGATATCAGAATTTAAAAATTCCTTTTTTTCAAAAAAACTTTATGTACCCATAAACCCCCCCCCCCCCCACCGTCTTTCGTTGAAATAAAACCTGCGTAAAAGGAGCCGATTGAAGTTATGTGGTAGTCTTAGAAAGGGATTGTTTATAAGAAACCAAGTAAGACTATCAGGAGACGAGTAAGACCGTTCAACTTATTTCTGTGTGTCCCGGAACAATAATTTAGATCTGAGGATTCAATATCGATAAGTCCTCAAAAAACTAAGAAGCGAAAACGTAATACAGGAACGACCCAACACTGGTGACATTCCATATAGTATTGCTAACATCACACTAGATAAACATCACAAAATGCTTCTTTACTTGGGAACGTTTTTGAGTTGAAATTTCTCATACGCCAAAATTGTTGACAGGAACTGGGATAGCTCGGTCGGTAAAGTGACTACGGACTCGACAACTGAGACATCGGTGTTCGGTTTCCTGGTAGAGACCAGGGATTCTTCTGTTTACCAATGCCTCCAGAGCGGCTTTGGGGCCCACCCAACTTGCTGTCCGATAGGTATGGGGGCTCTTTTCACAAGACTAAGCGGCCGTGGGGTGAAACTGAGCAATCTGCTCCTTCTAGTGACGGCGACATTAAGAATGCGTGGAACTGTACCCTATGTGCTCTGTGTGCTGCCATGGCGCGCGCTGCGACAGCTTTGAACATTGCCTGTACTTGCTGAGGGGAATATTATTACCTGTGTATAATTTTCCAATTAAGCCCACGTCTGGCGCATAGTTACAGTTAGCAACTGTGTTAATAGAAAAATTACCAATGTTAATAAAAATCCAACTAGATGCAACAGTATCTAGATATTTATTTACTGCGAAGTCACTCTACATGTTTCGGGTGTCACAGCACCCATCATCAGGAGTACTAAAAACTGTAACCGCACCCTCTGGTACAGGTCATAATATCGGTACAGCTACTTCCCTCCAACGTGGCCT